>Ga0075439_12276_pt1 | contig 12784 bp, 11 predicted proteins | sample MintriSingleCell_FD_74264 | JGI IMG/M metagenome (GOLD analysis project Ga0075439, IMG submission 74264) | Marine eukaryotic communities from Monterey Bay, USA to study complex ecological interactions - Minidiscus trioculatus JGI Plate_4_G5... | ecosystem: Environmental > Aquatic > Marine >... | reverse complement strand
TCTGTTTAACTTGTACTTAAACAGAGAGGGTTAGTTTGTGCTAGACAAGCTGTACTACGAGGGCACAAGCCGTTGACGGCCCTTGCAAGAATCCCTAATTAAAGGACACATAAGAATATTTCACTAGACTATGGTATGTTCATTTGTTTTGTTCAACACTTTCACTAGGTTTATCTACATACATAAATCAACACTATCGGGGTACTTTCACTTTGAGCCGTAACTAAATTGGGGTGCGCTATAACCAAACTGCACAATGCCTTTCCCAGTTATTCTAATACGGCAAAACAACCAAGTTAAACTCCGACAAGGGTCAAATATATTCAAGGGTGACCCATATATGTGTTCATCTAAGGTTTATATCTCCAATACAATCTTGTTTACTCTTCCTTCTTTTGTGGCTTGGGTTGTTCGCCCAAGGCATTTAGGTAAGGCATGGCATATGGCCTGTGTTGAATTGATAAATTAGGAATAGAGTTTAGATAAGGACATACATAAACACAACCCAAATAAACAACAATAAAAACTCACTTGATAACCTGCTTGTAAATAAGTCCAGCACCCATAAACTTGGGATGGTACAACCATAAGAAGAACCCACACTTGATAATGTAATAGAATGGAATCCAACTAACTAAGAAATTCATCATATTCTCAACAATGGAAAATAACGAAAAAACAACCCAATATGTTAACCATTGTGTATCATCGACAGGGTCGGCTGAATCAATTGCCTTAAAGGACATGTAGGCTGGGTAACCGAAGGCGAATAAATCAGACATGAGTTTGGTGCCACCTAAACTGAATATTAGGAGTGAAATTAAACATACGACGGCTGAGGCGATTAGTACTTTGGGTTGTCCTGTCTTCTTTTCTAAATCACGAAGACGGTCTGTTATTGTTATTATTGTTGTAATGGAGTTTGGTAGGTTTTGTGGTGGAGTAGAGAATGGAGAGAGAGTAAGAAGAGGGTTGTTAGTGCATGCGTGTGAAGTTCAACTAAGATTTACAGACTTAATAAAATGACTCTTTTGAACACAAGATGTGCACTCATCAAAAGCAACTCAGCCCATCTAATCCAAATGAACAGCAATCTCATCCAAATCCATTTAATCCACCAAACTCCAGGGCCACTCCAATTGATAAGCAACACTGCCCCATAACAAAACAAAACAAATCCGTTACTGTTTTGTTGTGTGTGTGAAAAGACGTACCATATTGACAAAGTGTTGGATAAGCGGCTAAGAATTCATCAGCCTTTTGCATTGCTTGTTCTACTTGTGGATGGGTCATTGTTATTGATTTATTGATTGGCTTAATGTTGTTTTGTAGGGCGCTTGTATTGCCTGAGAATTTATGGGAACAAGCGCTAGTTTCTATTTGCCATTTTCATTTTATTGGGAGTCCAATAGTAAATCCCATTTTTCACCTATGCCTATGGTGCTTACGGCAGCTTAGACTGTACTCTTCTACCATTAGTTAAGCATACCATTGCCTGAATACGTATACGTATACAGAAAGCAATATCAAATACATTTCTTCTATACTCTCAATATACTGCCCTTTGCAAAATTTCATAGAAATTGAAATTATTGCAACTCAATAACTCCAATCTTCATTTGCAACGACTAGATACAATAACATAACTAACAATCATACCTATGACCATGGCAAATCATAGCCTAACAGAACCATTTAATAATGATCACTTTGAATCATTACCCCATGCAGCATGTGTAACACTCTTCCATCGCAATGGTCGTGTAGGCTGTGGTACATATGGGCATGAGGTAATGACTGGACGTTTGTTAGATTGGAATAGTGTCGTTGGTACGAATGATGAAGGTAATAGAAGGAGAGATGAAGAGAAACAATCCATTCCACCATATGTAGCCGTTATTGATGAGGAATATTATACAGCCGATAATGTTGCCAAATTAATGTATTATTCATCACAATATACAGCGGGCAACGAGTATGGTGTAGTGGAAGAGGGTGGTCCATTGCGTGGTATATTAGTCTTGGCATCCTCTTCTACTACTACAAGTTCGAATATTAATGATGAAAGTAATGGTGTGGAATTTCCATCACCTGAACCACTTTGTCCTCAAGGTCAGGATACACCCTCGGCAGAATTATCGGTTGGTACATCTTATGCATGGAATGTTAATAATATGGGCGAAGATGTTGTATTAGACGGATTAACCAATACTGATATGTATGGTTTGCCCACCGCATATGTTGATGATGGTATTACAGCAAGTTACTTGAAGAGTGTATCAATGGAACAAGCTAATGCACTAACTAATAGTGGTGGTAGTAATAATGTTGAAACAGATGTGTATCCAGCAGTACTATCCGAATTCAACTATTACATGGGTCCAGGCGGAGAAACTGATGCCAATGGTAATGCTGTATATAATTCACAAAAATGTTTAGAATGGAAGGATACGAAAGATGAATGGAGTCCACGATGTGCACCGCTGGGTGGTAACAGTATTTGGAGTGTTGCTGGAAGTCCAACTCCTTTGGAATATGGCGGTGGCGATAACAAACCAACAATCTTAATTGCAACAAACATTGACAGTACATCCATGTTTCATGATATTGTTCCTGGTGCCAATACTGCTGCATCAAACATACTAACAGTTCTCATGGCAGCACAACTTCTCGGATCATCAGTTACTGATGAAACATTGGATGCACTCTATGGTCGTATTACATTTGCATTCTTCCAGGGTGAGAGTTACGGTTACATTGGATCACGTCGCTTCATTAAAGATTTACAAGGATTCGAATGTACCGCTGGTAATGAAGGTGCGCCGAATGTTTACAAGAGGAAGGATGATACAACAACAGCTAGAGCATGCTCGCATCCATTAAGACAGGATTTGACTTTTCAAAATCTAGGAGAGATTCGAGGTATGATTGCCGTAGATCAGGTTGGCAATTTGGGGAACACAAAGAATATGTATGTTCAAGGTGGAGAGAAGACTGATAATGGAGCTGGATTTGCCTCATTTCTAAGCGAAGTTATGATTGAATTGTCAGCTAGTGATAGTGCCGGCTATACTGCATCAGCATCGTCAGTTGAAGATCAAGATGAAGAAGATGGCTCGACTCCGATTCCACCCTCGCCACTATCAAGTCTCGTGCAGTCAAATGATGCCATCGGTGGAGTTGTATTAACCGGTTATGACGGGGCATTCATTGCCAACTCGTTGTATCATTCACACTTGGACTCAGCCTCTTCCGAGTATCAAACGATTGATAAAGAAGCTATTGCCTCTGCTGCCACATTGGTGGCACGATCGGCCATTGCTGCGGCATATCAAAATGCTAATGATGAAGTTGATGCTGAGACTGCTGCAGCATATGCATTGGAACTTCTCCCTACTGCTGTTGATTCATCATCTGATACATTTACAAACCTCTACAATTGTCTATTCATTGATGGGAATTGTGATACTCTCGTCAATTATGGTGCCGTTGAGAGTAAAAATGATGCTAAACGAATAGGAAAAGAGTATGGTATTGGCCAGGCATTAGGCAATCCACCAAATTACTACACAAGTATTTATGATGCCAACAATGGTCAAGCTTTTGTCGTTGCAAGTGGAAAGTATTACGGCTCTCTCATTGGTGGTGAGAAGGATGAAAAGGGTGAGACTATTAAGAGCTACGGTGAAGATGAGAAAGATTTCTTTGCAGTAAGACCGTCTCTGTTGGAAATGTCCATCTTTGGATTGTTGAATGACTATCTCGGAAGAGGTTCATTTGTAGCAAGTGAAGAGGACGGGGTCGATACTGAAACTCCAAAACTTAAACAATGTAAGAGTAGCGAAGATTGCTCCTCGGTTTCATACTGCAATGCCGAAACGTCTGCGTTGGCTTTGCCTACTTGTGCTGGTGGAGCCTGTGTCTGTGGCTCGCGATCACACTATCATCTTGCGCTGGATGAGGCATTGGAAGCAGCGACGAATCGTAAGCCTGCCTTCTTTAGTATACAAGATGACGATGAGGGCATCAGTGCTTTGTATACAGAGCCTTATTGGTCTAGTGATGTTGGTGTACGTATTTACAATGATGCAGGTAATAATCCTGGAAAGTCCGGTTTATTTGTTTTGTTTTGTGAACTCGTGTGTTTAATATGAAGCCTTTAATGTTTGATTGCTTTATCTGGTTTGTCTATATCTGATTGCCTTTGCATACCACATGCACTAACAGATGCTATTATCTTCTTTCTTTTGTCTTCATAACATATGATAACCGCATCTTCCAGGTGTATATGCCGCAAGTATTGGGGCCGTGTTTTCCTTATTTTGTATTGGATTCGTTTGGCGTCTGAAGAAGACAATGGTCAAGGAAAAGGTGTATTGAGAATAGATATGATCTGTTTGGTATCAGTTAAAAGAAGTAGAGTTTAAACTTATCGAAAGGTCTCTCTAGTAGTAGGGTAGTGTACTCTTGACATACAAACAGAAGCTACTTTAGACACTAAAACAATATTATATAACCCCCGTCAACTCCCCGTCTAATGATAAAGATCACTCACTTGGCTAGTAATCGATCCATTCACCATCTTGTGCATGAACTGTTCAGGAATTGGAGCCTCCTTAATTTCACCAGCATCATCCGGCCAACTTACATTCATCTCACTACTCTTGGATGTTACAAATGAGCTCTCACTAATTGCTTCATTTGACAAATGCACCACAATCCCATCAGTCTTATCAATTGAGAAGCTCGGACAGGATCCAGTTGCCTGCACCTGCACTCTTTTACAGTTAACAACCTCGCATGCTGAAATAACATTGTCAAATACAACACCGCATTTTGTACAGCTATCAAGAATGACTGATTTACACTTGCCAATGATTTGAATTGTAACATTTTCACACTTGTAAATGTAAACCTGTTGTTTGACATCGGTAACTTCAACTTTGCATACACCACCCTCGCATGTATCCTTAGTTTGATTCTCAACATTCCACTTACATCCTCGATCTTGATATTCACATTTGGGTGGTCCTAGTGGCTTTTTCGCTGCACCACTACCAAACTTGGGCTTAGCTGCCGTAGCTGGTTTACTTGGAGCTGCCACAACAGGTTTGTCGGCCTTGAATTCCTTCCTCCATGTTTGTTGATCTCTCGTAACCTTCTTGAGACCAGTGGCAGCTGAATCTCCAGCACCAGTTTGCTTCTTTTTCAATTCAGCAAACATGTTAGCAGCTCCTCCACCACCGCCAGTTGTTGCAGGTGCCTTCTTGGGTACCTCCTTCTTTGGAGAAGCAGCAGATGTAGCAGTAACACTGCCAACTGTAGCCTCTGAAAAGTCCTTCCCATGTGGATTCCATGCCAATCCAGATAAATGATACTCCTTCAAATACCCACTCAAATCTAACACAAGTGCCTTCATTGTATCACAGAATTTAATATGAGCATCACCACCATCTTTACCTTTATATTCCTTACGTACTTTATTAGCCCAAAAGTCTGATGCGCCAATCGTATCCTTCACAAAGGTCGATGGACTTGGTGGTGGTGTCATAACCACCCAACTAACGCATGCCAACATTTCCATAATTGCCTTTTGATGATTCGTAAACTTCATATCTAATCGTGATTTTTGAATTGAGGACATTGCATCTTGACATGGTTTCAAATATGGTTGGATGGATGTTGGTACGTCTTTTTGTGGCTTTTTATACTTGGTTCCTAATTCAACAATTGTACGAATTGATGTCCATACTGTGTTAATTGATGTACCGACTGTTTCCATTTCTGGACCGAGGGATGTACATGCTTCGGTGAAGGGTAATAATGCTCGTGTCATGTGTTCATCGTATGCTGTTAAACGAGGTGATACTTCCCCATCTTCTTCTTCTACATTTGATGATGAACCAGCCCCCGACGATTGTTGTTGAGTTGGAGAGCTACTACTTGGTGAAGATAGACCGAGCTTGCATTCTACAGCAGCCAAGCGTTCGAGAACACTATCAAGAGTATTACAGAGTGGTTCCAGTTGTTTTGACATGATATGATGCATATATTAGTATATTAGTAAGTAGTGTTGTTGGGAGCGCTATTAGGTACTCTTTATAATTGCAAAGTATGTGTTTTTTGAGTTTTCAGTGTACTTGTTTTGTGTGTTTTGCGTTTTGCAAGTGCACCGAAATTATAATATATTATCGAGGATGTGTTTGGAGTAATACTACACACAAAATATTATAACTAGGTTATATTGGGGAGGATGATCAAGTTGAGTGCATGCATTGCAATTTTATGAGAGTGGGGGGCAGTTAGGTTAGGGGCAGTAATAGGTTACGGTATCCTATTTAAGGTATCCCCTAACTTACCGTACCATTTTTCCCAGTTCAACGCTTACATACGATAAATAGTCGCTACTTTGCTTGTTCCTCCTAAGAGAGTAGTAGCAGGTCAATCGATTTGTCTGGTAGTGTTTTTAGATATCAAGTAATTACTGTTGCTGTTGGATAACTTACTGCTAGTGGTTAGTAGTGTTCCATTTTGGCATATCCCCCCACGGAAAGGTCTCAACTGCAGAACAATCCATTCAACTTCTTTTAGTTAGTTTTGACCATCATACCATGTCTACGATAATATCTGCAATAAAGCGCAAGATAACATCATTCCTTCCCTTTTCAACTACTACCAATAATGATAGCTCGGGGGAAGATGAAAGACCAAACAAACGTCAAAGATATGGACTTTATGATAATGTTGCTGTTGTTGTTGCAACGCCTCGTCTTCTAACAGAACCAACAACTTCTTCTATATCTAAAGTAAACCTATCCAAAGAAATATTCAATTGCAATACTACCACTACTACTACAGAACATCAATCATCAGATCTATTACAACTTCTTCCAAATGATATATTGGCACAATGTTTATCATACGTCGGGACACGAACAGATCGGTTTAGTTTACAGGTAACCTGTAAAAGATTTCAAGAGTTATCTAATGCAGATAGTATGTTGGCAGTTGTTCAGCTAGGCGGAGATGCATTATCTGTTTGTAATTTCTATGAGGAGGAGAATGATGATGAGGATAACAATAATGATGAACAACAAGGTGATGGGGAAGAGGAGTTACCTTTACATGCAGCAAATCTAGAAGAGGCACGACAGAGGGCATCTCAGTCACCATTAACTACACCTCCACCAACTAATATAAAAGGGGGTATTATATTGGATAACGATACAAGCATTACGGCTGTTGAAAAGCTAATCAAGTTTGCAGTAGCTGGAAACATGGAAGCAGTCTATATGATTGCAATCATCTTGTGTTATTGTTATGAGAACATATCGGAAGGGGTTGCTTTTCTACGCTACTCAGCTGACGTGGGAGAGCACCTTCCATCTATATATGCCCTTAGTCTTATACTACGAGATTCTCGATCAGTTGAAGCAGATTACTATCTTTCTCATGCTTGCTCACTCAACTATATGCCGGCGTGGCAGGAAAGGCTGACAGCAGCTGAGATGAGAGCTCGATTCGGCGACTTGGATGCCGATAAGTTAGTAAAGTATTTGGATTCACCATGCCTCAACAACTTAATAAAAAGACATTATTTGGAGTTTCCGAGAGTTCGAAATCATCCAACTTCTCATTGTTGGAATCCTAATTGTGGTCGATGGGCTTATAAGGCCTTTGGGGAAACAGAACATCAGTCTTGTCGTGAAGCTTTTTCTATTGAGTCTTTACTTCCTAAGGTATCAGAAACTCAATCATCAAAAGAGTCATCGGAACCATCTCCCCTAGAACAATTGAGAGAATATTTGCGCAATAAAACACAGTGTAGAGATCGTCATGGGTTTAAAGTTAGTAGGATGAAGATGTGTAGCTCGTGCAGGAGAGCCAAGTACTGTAGCAAATTATGTCAAGTGTATGACTGGAGATCAGGAAGACATAAAATGGAATGCCGCTTTTTGAATGCAGAGTAATGATGAATGTTGTAAATCAGAGTGACACTTTTAATGTAACAATTAAATGAACATATGTTAATATATATGTTTACATTGAACGAGCGATCTCTGAGGTACTATTTATCTACTCTGTACTATTTATACCACTTGTACTCCTACTGTGTTGAGCTACCTTTCAACCTCCATACCTACATGTCAATCTCACATAAGGAGTGAATGATCTTTGGCGATGCAACACTCTCATTATTACTTACTAGGTAACTTTGCTTTCTCCATAACTCACCACTCACCACTCTATCTCCTACTTTTTTTGGCCTCCCAGTATTCTATTATCATTAATTACTTTTGATTGTTGTGTTGTGGTGTGGACTATATAGAACAGCATAATTTGAGGCTTCAGATTTCGGTTAAATTATCACCAAAATTACTGATATTGTACTCATTGCAAAAGTTGAGATATCTCATAAATCATTGGTTATCACCCATTACTGATTACTCATTACAAAAGTTGAAAGTTGATTAATACTAAATCATTGGATATAATGTCATCTTCAGAAAACAAAGAAGCTGCTGCTACATCCTCTACTAAGGATGATGAAAAGATTGCAAATATTAGTATGGAATCAATAACCGAGGGTACCAACGATCGGGGTATACCTGCAACTAAATTCCTAGATGATATTGATATGTTTGCAAACTCTTTCAATCCACCTGCCTCATCTGAATTACTAATTGGTGCATACTCGGATTTGTATTCTAAATTCAAGGCATATGAGCAACAACTTGAACAGAAGAAAGGTACATATCAAGAGAAATTACCAGAGATTGAAAAGAGCATTACATTAGTACAACATTTGAAAACTAAGAAGGATAATGATGAGAAGGTTGTGACACGTTATAATTTGGCTGATACCATATATTCTAAGGCGGAAGTTGATTGTTCACAGGGTATTGTAAATCTTTGGTTGGGTGCCAATGTCATGTTGGAGTACACATATGATGAGGCCTTGGAGTTGTTGAAAGGTAAACAGGAAGTGGCAAAAAAGGATTTCAAGGACGTAGTGGAAGATTTGACATTCACACGCAATCAGATTATTACATCTGAGGTAAACATTAGTCGGATATACAACTGGGATGTAAGGAAGAAGAGAGAAGCCCAACGTGAAAGTAGCTAAATGCTCTTGGGTGCAGTCAATTTGGGGATTAAGTCATATCTCTAGGTTACCTAAACAATTCAATTAGTATTCATCTATTCAACACAGAACATTTTTCATCTAGTGTGGTCATGATCTTCCTCTGTAACAGAGAGTGGCGATGGCTGTAAAGCCCTCACTTCGACAGGAGTTCTACCCTCTTCTACATCCACTTCATTATTCCCTGAATCAGGTGCATTATTCCTATCAGAGTTCAACTCTTGATCAGAATGAACGTTTCGGCCAGAGATAGACAAATCCATCATTAAGATTCTAAAAAGAGAGGGGATAATATAAATAAATTGAAGTTGAAATATTGCAGGATAACTTCAATGAAACAAAAACAGCTTACCGACGACGTATTTTGTTCCTTTGTTTCAACCTTTGTTGCTCTCTACGCTCGTAGTATTTGGCTGTATTTTCTTCTGTACTCGATCCAGTAGATGTAAGATCAGTAGTATGCATACCTCCGTGATAGCTGATATCTAAACCTACAATCTCTTCTAGACTATCTGCTCGAAGCCAACCCACATAATGAAGAATGCAAAAGAATGGGAACATTAAGACACTCACCCAACCAATTACAAATAGGATTCCAATCAACTGGCAGGCGAGTAACTTGCCATCGGAATAGAAGGCACCCGCAGAGGTTGCTTCGGGGTGACTCATTTCTATATACTTGGGAACGCTAAAGAGACCAACGGCGATGCCGCCCCAGATTCCACTGATTAAATGAATTGGGATTGCATCTACGGCATCGTCTACGCCCCATCGAATCATTAGGTTTGATCCTGCGAGATATAATAGACCTGAGATGAAACCAATGATAATGGCAGCCCAACTTTCAACATATGCACAGCCACCAGTAATTGAGACCAAGCCACTTAGACAACCCCATAGGGCATCTCCAAGGCTAAATATAGCTTCGCCTGTCCTTCTTTCTGTCAGCCATGCTTTTGCAAGTAAAGAGGCTATTGCCCCTCCAGCCGCCGCTAGAGTAGTGTTGACCGCTGCATTTTGAGCAAGGATGGACTGATTCTTTCCTGTGATAAAGTATACGGAGCCAGAATTGAAGCCATACCATCCAAACTTTAAGTAGAATATACATGCACAAACATGTGAGAAATGAGTCGAATAGTCATTTCATACCAGAAATATAACTTACCCACAGGATGAGCACACCGAGCACCTTGAGTGCAACCGAGTGGCCTGGAAATTCGTTCGCCTTCCTCTTACCAGCATTATCTATATAGAATCTACCTTTCCTCGGTCCCAATACAAACGCTGCAATCAGGGCAGTTAAGCCGCCTGTAATATGGACACAAATACTCCCAGCAAAGTCTATAACACCAATACCAAATAATGGATTGGTATTGAATGAAGATAAGAAGCCATTCTTATTCCAGATTGCATGGACAATCACTGGATAAATAAATGCAGTCAGTGCTGTAGAATATAACAAGTATGCCATCATTTGACATCTTTCGGCTAAAGTACCAGCTACGATTGTGGCCGATGTTGCAGCAAACGCAAATTGGAATAACCAGAATGCTTTTTGATCTACATCCATTAAGAAGAAGTTCGTGGTACCTAAGAATGAAGTACCATCTTCTGAATAACTCCCTCCCCATGCAAATGCATATCCAATAGTGTAAAAACCAATTGATGCGCCACATGCATCTAATAGATTCTTTAACATTGTATTTTGTAGATTTTTAATTCGAACACTACCAGCGCATAACATTGCAAAGCCGGCTTGCATGAAGAAGACTAATGAGGCTGCATATATTAAGAAGAAGGTGTTAACACCAGCATTTGTATCATCAAGAGATCCGGCTATACATTGCAACAGTTGATCTTGTCTGTATTGTAAGAAGTAAGGTGTGAGTTGTTATGAAAGAGAGACACATCATATGCACATATCTGTTAGGCACATAACCGATCTTACCTCTCTACATCAGATAGATTTGCATCTAAAGATTGCAAACATAGGTCATATGTGCTTGTGGACGAGGTTAATGAAGTAGACATGATTGATTGATATAGTACTGTGATTGATGAGAAGCTATGATGATAAGTAGGAAAGAAAGATCAAATGCAATTTCTTTTTTCCAGTTGACAAGCTCACAACGCCCGGCGATCTCCAGCGACTGACCACTGAATCTACTGCAGCAACCAATAATGTAGCTGCTGCTATTTTTGATTGATATGGTGGTGAATCTCCTCCTATCCTATTGAGTGTCAGTAGTCAGTGGAGGCACGCTACGCCACGCACAGACTACACATAAAATATTTTAGTGGATGAGACAGAATCACTGCGAATGATTTCGTATCAGTAATTAGTATTAAAAGTCAGCTCGATAAGCAGTAGCAAAAGAAACACAGTATATCATCATAAACCATACAAAGCTCCGCTCTACTACACTATCCCCATCATATTGTTTCAGTAAATATGATTACTACATTCGGTAAGCCCGGTCAAGCAGCAGGCGTCGCCTCCACAACCAATACCAAAATCCAACCAACATCATCTACCACCAACAATAACAAAAAATCAACAACTACACCACAGTATATATGCTCACCCATACTAAAAACAACCGCATTACATCTATTACAACGTAGATTATTATTACCGACATTATTAATACCAAGTTGTATATTAATTATACCATCAACAATAATTTGTTGTCTGTCAATACTTTCATATTACGCCACTTCTAATAATGGAGGGAGGAGTAGTCTATCTACAATTATTATTACCTCATTTATTATACTACTAAGTACATTTGTATTGATGAATATTGGCAAGGGAATTATTGATGAATATTTACTAAGTGAGCTGATCAAGAAACAAACACGTGATAATAAATTTGCCGTTACATTTTGGTCTTTAATAATATCAATTGTTAGCGTACGGATGTTAGTTTCATTTGGTACATTGTTTACTTCATCAAATTATGATTATGAAAATGGTAGTGGTGAAGGGGGAGGATGGTTCTATTGGTGCTTTGGATTAGTAACATCAACTTTATTTTGGTGTATAAAAATTAGCACTTCATGTTTCGGTGCATCATTAGGGTGGTCAATTATGAGTGTATTAGTTGTTTTGAGATATACTGGACCATTCTGTCCTATTGGTAAGTTTTCTAGTTGTTTTCTTTCATGTATGTATAAATGTTTATAATATTATATGAATATGCTCACATGATATGTTCACTTTTTATACTACTACTTTAGTCCGATGCTCTAGTACACCTCTTAGAACCAATCCCTTTGATGCTACACTTCAACGTTTGGGAAGGAACTTTACATCGAAGAAACGGTTTCTAGATATGATCGTAGATATATTGGATAAGTTATCGGCACCTTCGACTACAAACAAGAATAATACTGCTGCAGTGAAAAATAATGGGACAGTTGTCAGTCAGCAGCAACAAAAAGCAACAACCGAAATGAAGACAACAACGCCATTTACATTGACCCCTCTGAACAATAAACCTACTGTTGCTGCTACACAAAAGCAGCAGCCTATAATTTCATCCACCACCACCATCAACAACAATAATAATGATGGTCTTGGGCGTCTATTGAAGTTTTTAGTAGCATCCACAACCTCACGATACAGTCGACCAGGCT
>Ga0075439_13031_pt1 | contig 12790 bp, 12 predicted proteins | sample MintriSingleCell_FD_74264 | JGI IMG/M metagenome (GOLD analysis project Ga0075439, IMG submission 74264) | Marine eukaryotic communities from Monterey Bay, USA to study complex ecological interactions - Minidiscus trioculatus JGI Plate_4_G5... | ecosystem: Environmental > Aquatic > Marine >... | reverse complement strand
CTGCTGCAAGGAAAAAGAAACAGAACACTACAAACACACAACTCAACAAAAAGGTTAATGATATTCGTGCTGCAAAACAACAAGTTGCTGATGCCCAAAAGAAGTTAGATTTGGCATCAAAAGATGTCGAGGTATCAACTGCATCTGAAAATTCGGCCAAGACTTCTGCAAAGGCTGCAATTAAGGCAGCAGAAGAAACTATTCTGGTGATTCAAAAGCTCAAAGAAATAGTTCTACCAAATCTTCAACTTTCCGTTTGACCACTGGAAGGCTACTATACTTGGCCGCAAAGAAAAGAATGGCATCCCTGGTTACAATATCCATTGGAAAGGAGAAAGACAGAAGGAGAAGGGGAAAGAAGACTGGGCTTCTAGTGATGATATTACAGCAGATAATGGTGAATTTGAAGATGAATTTGGTAACTATGATGAATTTAAGATCAGCTGCATCGATGCTTAAGCTGATACAACAGTTAGACATAAGACAATGCTTTTAATAGTTAGGTCTAAGTAAGTTAGTTATGATAATGTATAAGGCGACGGAAGACCCCAAGAAGCTGATCTTTGAAGACTAGACAATTTGTCCATATCATCACTATCCAATTTCAAAGAACATGCCTCTATATTCCTCTTCATCCGTTCCTCTGAAGAGCTATAGAATGAAACGGCATAACCAAGATTTATAAGATATGTCAATGCAATTTGACCAGGTGATACATTATTATACTTGGCGGCAACTAACTTGATTATCTCATCCTCTTCAATCTTCATTACACCTCGTCCGAATGGACTGAATGACCATGATTTGTATACCGTTCTCTTTGCAATATTGTATTGTCTTTGTGTGTTGAATGTATACACTTGTTTCCATTTGATTAACGTGTGGTTTAATACTTGCACCGTCATCTAACAAATGTTGTAAGTGTACTTCGTGAAAGTTGGATACTCCTATTGCACGTGTCCATCCAATTGAGTAATAGTGTTCGAGTACCTTCCATGCTGCTATTCGTTTTGCTCTATTAACTGGGCAAATCTCAACCATTTGTTCTCCATCTTCTTTACTACTTTGATTACCAGCGCCACCTCCAGCACTTGGCCAATGTAATAACATTAAATCTACATATCCTACACCCAATTCATTCAATGTCATTTCAAACTGCTCATGAACCTTCTTCTCTACCTCCTCAACAATACTTAGATTGTCAATATCAATAGTATTACAATTCATACCAAATCCTGTAGATGGTGGATGATAGATCTTAGATGTAATAAATACATCTTCTCTTTTTAGTTTGTTTTCCATAAACTTTGTATTTAGGACATGTGCAACTTTTGTATGTGATCTGTAGATTAATGCTGTATCGATATGTCGTATACCAGATGATAGACCAGAGTTTACTGAGTGGGGTACTTGTTCAGGGAAGAAGCCGGTAAAGTTGAGGTTTGTAGATGTTTCACCTTTTGCAGATGATAGCGGTGCGGTTCCTAATGCTAGTTGTGGCATTTGTACACCATTGGATAATGTTATTGTTGGTATTTTGCTTTTGTTTGTAGACATCGTTGTTTGTTTGTTTTTTTATGATATATGAACTGCGAACCAGAATATCGAATACCTCACTCCACTAATATTTCTTTGCTCCTACTGCTTCGATCCGCTTGGCTTTAGAGGCTGTTGACCACTTTATTTCGTACTACACTTACACCACCATTTACAACTCATTGCCCATTGCGCATGCTCCCGCTCTCATAATCGTACTTTGTACTTTATGTTGCCGTATCGGTACATAGTTTTGTACAATAGCTGTTGATTGAGAGGGATGAACATCAACAGGGATGAACTTCCAAATGATGCCGTGATATAATTAATACCTCTCAATATTGGTGTTGATTACAATGATATTTTGAATCGCCATCGGCAGTGGTACCCCAGCGTAATACGATATAGAATATTTACCAATGCCAATGACAAAGTTACTCCTGATATGGTACTATTGCAATTATTGAAAACTAAGTCAGTATGCAATACCATTATTTATACATATTACCAATTATGTATATTTCCTCATGGATATCGGTGTTAATAACCAGCATAATTATCGACGGTGGCTCATGGGTTGTAGAAACGATAACCAATCAACAGAAATCCAATGCCAATCAAAAATATCGGCAAAGCATTGGTAATCTTTACACTGAAAACAAAAGTACTGCTTCTGTCGAAGAACGATTAAAAGACAATCTTACATCAGTTGTCAGTGACATATATACAAACGAAATTATCATCGGCCGTGGCTCTGAGAGAATAAGAATCAGCAAAATCAGAAATTATGGCCAATTATCACAGACACTGACCAACAACAACAATAGGAGACAAGTTACAGAACAACTTCGACTCTTTCATTATGCTGATATTAAACAGAAGGCTATATTTTCCATAGATGAGCATGAAAGTTGTAAGACATGGGCTGATGCGGCTAAGTGTAAGCAGACTGACAACATGATGTTGAACTGTGATGAACAAGGTATAAGATGTGAGAAAATTAGTTGCCGTCGTAGTTGTGATATAGTTTCATTATCCACTACCAATGAAGTACCATGCAAAAAGAAACAGAGAAGGGATTGGTATGATGATTTGAGGGACGAGTATCTTGATCATTTAAACCCTAAGAATGTACTCCGCACCGAGGCACTTTTCAAGCTTCTTTTCTTTTGCAAGGCACATGATGTATTTATTGCGGAGTATGGTGGTTTGTCATCGGAGTATATGATATGTTTGATATGTTCGAACTGCTCAATAATGATGAAAGGTCTAATCTCATTGGTGAGGAGATAAATGAGGTTAGAAAAGTATTGTCAGGAATGGGTAAGAAGTATGTCAACTATTACAACCTCATGACATACTACATCAACAACGCCAAGGGCAAGGGTGGAGTAGATTATAAATATGTCTCTACATCGGACTTATCTACCAAACGTACAATGTATGAAAGCTTTAGCTTAGTTTATCGTGATTCAATATCGGAGTTGACAAAGGAAATTCTTGAAGAAGATGATGAGGTAGAAGTTGATTGGTGGTATACAATATGGCCTCCACTTGGGGAATGGAACCTTTCACTTCCCGAGGAGCGGAGAGTTTCCATATCAACGATATTATCCAAGGCAAGGTTTGATTTCGATCCGAATGATGGATTATTATTGATAAGTGAAAATGTGATAGATTATGTACTTAGGAAAGGAATGGTGAGTATTGGTGACAGAAGAGTCTACTGTGGGAGTAAGAAGTTCCAAAGTTAGGTTTCTAGCCTCAGAACTCGAGATAATCGATCAATTAGAGCCTCCCTGCACAAGGGCAATCAAGCAATGGCTAGATGATCGGAGAGAATACATCATTGCTTGGAGGGAGGAAATGGAGCATGAAGGGAAACATGTTATGGCTCAGCAGACACCGACTCTCTTTCAAGGGTATTTAATTGGCAAGATGATTGATCTAGTTGTACCACAAGTTGATCCAGAAAAAAGAATCAATCATTCTTATTATTCATTTGAATTTACCAAACTATCCTTTCCCAAGGTTGATGATATCGAAAAGAGAGATAGAGTCAGTGCCTATATGCTGTCTTTACTCAGCGACGAAGAAAGATCGAATCTTTTACGCGACCTTGACAAGCTTGAAGTTTGGATATTAAACAAATCGAATTTGGATATTAAACAATTGGGATTCGATTTCAACAACCTTATGGAATACTTTCTGAACTACTACCCTTTTGTAAATGAAGCAATAGTTGAGAAGGAGGAGGAGGTGCAATCTTTTGACATGTCAAAGTCAAATAACACATTACGGGATCAACACGAAGATGAAAGTGGAATACAAAGCCTACTGGACAAGGTGAAAAGCCTCAAATTGAATGAGATGTTCGAGGAGACAATAGTAGCTGTGCTTTTTTGCTTTGTCCTTATAGCTTCTCTCTGTATCCTTCCATTCCTTCCATTTATTATAGCCGTATTCAAAGATGAAATATTCGGTTTTATTGGTAGAATGATAAGAATGCCGTATGATCTTTACTGGGAGAAGAGGATACAAACAACTTTATATCTAAGGTCTTCTATGTCTAAAAAGCTTGCTGGCAAGCAGGGCTTAGCTTTCTCATCAAAGAATCTCAGCAGCAAACAGGGGAGGAAGAAGAATAGGTTTTTGAACAAATCGGGTGTGGAGGACATACAAATTGATACAGCAGCCACCGGTAGTAGTCATGTAGCAGTTCATTTGACGGGAAGTAGACAATCTATAAAGAAGGCAGTTGCAATGATCCAAGAAGCGGTTGGTGCAGATCATGTCAGTTGGAAGAGGATCAATAAGTCATATCATTCTAATAATATGCAAGAGCAGCAGTCACCCTATGACAATGATATAAATAATCAGAGCAAGAATCACCTTACAACTGTTGATGATGATAACATGAGTCGGAAGATCGACAATCCGTCTCAAGCTATGGCTCCTCTGCCTGCTACTGAGCAGTCGACAATAGCATTCATCACATGTGAAACATTCAGAAATCTATTCATCGGTATATCCACAGTTCTATGGAGAGGAATGAAGTGTCTAGTATTAGTAATACCTAGAATGATATATATTAGTATCGGCATGATGATTAGATTACCATCCAAGCTGATTCGAGATGTGGTAAAACTGATTAGAGGTACAATTGGAAAGGAACATGCTAGTATTTATCAGCCATCCAACTCTTCTCCTCAGCAGGTAGAAGCTCCTCAACTTGTCATGTCACCTTCGTCTGCTATTTCATCTGGTAATACTTCTGTGGAGGATGAACAAAAAGTCAGTAGTACGGATAAGAAAGCATCACTTATCTCACCAATGAGAAAAGAAGAGATTCCATCTGAGATTGGTTTTGATTCTTCTCAAGTACTAACTTGTGGCACTATCACAGAGGCCTCAATGTCGGACCTAAATGGTATAAGCAACACAAAGGCAAATTCCGAGTTTAGTTTGGATGATAACGACCCATTGCTCATCTTCTTGAGGTCACAACATCAGTGCATCAGAGGAAATGTTGATGAGTTATACACTTGGTTGGTCAAATCTGAATATATCGGTTCAATGTCAGCCTTGAAAGAAGCTGTCTGTGATGATGTTTATTACAATGATACAATGAAGGTAGGTAGTGGACGCTCCGGTATAAAAGTGTTCAAGCGGAGAGAATTTCAAAGAGCTGTGTTAGAATACGAGGTTTTGGATAATGACCAATCCTTGTCTCAGCGCGAGAGTAAGGCATCAAATACCAACTTGAGCGAGCCTATATCCACAACCAACCTCAATGAGCCTCCTGAGGAGTTAGTGTGTCCGATCAGTCTTGTTCTCATGGCAAACGATCCAGTTGTTGCGGCTGACGGTATCACATATGAGCGTGCGTCAATTGAAGATTGGTTTAAGAAGAGCAAGGCAAAGATTAGTGAGGCCGAGAAGAACTTGAAACACAGTCCTCATTCCGAGGCTAATCAAAGAGTTGTTAATACTGGCATCTGTTCACCTGTGTATGGCAGCAAGTTGGAGAGCCTTGTAGTGACACCGAATACTATTCTTAGGAATATGGCACGTGCATATAAAGAAAAGAAGGAGGATAGTGCACTAGTAGGGCCGCCTTTTGGAAAGGGGCTCAACTCTAGTGACATATAAGTATAAGAGGGTATTGTACACTGAGCAAGCTGTCTGACTGACTAAATATCTAGAGTTTAATAGTACTGTTTATGTTAGTTGTGTGCCACATTCATATAGCTCATCGGCATCAACTCATGCTCCATGTTTATGTTAGTTCCATGTGCCGACTTCCGTATGGGTCTCTATAGTCAGGTGTTGTCATATCTGGGACAAAGCAGAAGGTCAAGTGGTCAGGGAAGAATAGTAAACAATGGGAATAAGGTCTAAATAAGAAAACTTACAATGACCTCCAGATGGTCGAGCTCCTCCCATGAGGTACTTGAATGGTATGAGCATGATCTTAATGATACAACCAACGACTGTGATGACAAGTCGACACAAGCTTTGATAATTAAAGAAGAAGACATGCATATATGATTCGTTCAAGTAAGGGAGAAGAAGAAGCAACAGAAGACACAGAATAAACTACTCACCTAGCACATATCCCATCAGGATTCTCAGACATTTGATATGCCGTAAATATCATCAATATAATAGCTGCCACCATTAACCCTCCACCAACCTTCTTCACTTCATCCTCAGCTCGGTATATATCTTCTGCAAATGGCTTTTCATCCCAAGATGACGTAGCACCTGATACGGGAAATTTGGCGTCGTCATCATCTTCTTTGACATCATCGTCGTCATCTTTCACCGGTATAGCCTCTCCATTATCAAATGCCTCCTTTTCTTGATTAGCCAATGGATCAAGCTTATCGTCATTATCTACATATTCAAATGTAGGTCTTAGTGTTGGTGGGTTTGTTTTCCAAGATTCAGTTGGGGATGATGTGATTGGGGAGGAAGTTGTCGCGACGGCTGGACGAGGGACGGGAGTTGCGGATGAGCCTTCGTCGTCTATTGGTGAGTCGGCAGGTTCAGTAGAGGCATCGTCATTGTCCCCTTCTGGTGTGTCGACTATATCATCATCTGGAACAACTTGTGTTTCATTTGCAGCCTCAGAAGTAGCGAATGTGGTATCCTCCTCATAATCTATCGTCTCATCCGGTGTACGTTCTTCGTCATCATCCATCTTGAGATGTTCACTTTCTGTTTCCTTCACATTTAGATCACCCTCATTTTCAAGTAATGGATTCGTTTCACCTTCTTCTTGTGACTGGGTAGCACCTAAAACAGCCTCTTCCGTTATTGTTTCATTAATACTAGTGCCAAGTGACATTTCCATTTCCGTGTTTGGTGGGTTTAATGTAGTCCAATCCATTGTCAACGTATCAAGGTCAAGATCCGATGGTAATAAGGCGTTAGCAATTGTAGCATTATTCATTTCCTTTTCCAGTTGTACTTGGGCTGTGGATTGAGGTGAGGAGATATATTGCATGAGAGGGTATAAAAGATCGACGAGTACTCAATATCAAAATCAGACTATAGACTTACCCTCTTCCTTTATCTCCTCTAAATCTGTAAGGTATTCTTCCTTATCAGCCGCCTCGGCTTCATCATCGTCATCAAAACTCTCAATCGCTACATAGGTATCGAGTGGATGAGATAGAAACAAAATGGTATCAAAAGGTGAGAAACACATGATATGCACAAATAGCCAACTCCACTACATTAAAAAAAAACTAACCTTCAATCTCCTCCTCAATTTCATTAATCTCCTCAGCCAACATATCAACATTACCCTCCTCTTCAATTTCTTGTATCTCTTCCTCCAATGGTACTAAACTTTCGGCTACAGTCATATTATCAAAATCATCATCGAATACAAGTCCATCACCAAATTCTTGTGCAATTGCCTCATCTACTAATTGTTCTTCTTGTTCTTCGAGTTGTTCTATTTTGGATTCAATTTCTTCGGTTTGATTTGTTGTTGCTTCTAAATCTTCCAATTCTATACATAGATATAGGGTAATGTTGGTGGTTAGACATAATATTATCAATAGACTATAAAGATATGCTCACTAAAAAACGCAAACAACATTTTTATACACACCTTCAATCTCTTCATCAATTTCTTCAATCTCATCAAATATCTCTTCACTTTCCTTATCAATCTCTTCATCAAAGCCGGACTGATCTTCCTCATCCTCCTCAGCAGTAACTGATTCGGTACTACTTTCCTCTTGTGGATTAACATTATTTTCAGTAGATTCGACGGTTGGTGCAATTTCATCCTCAAGATCCCCAATATCAGTGGTAGTTTGTTCTAGTTCAGTAGCATTAATTGGTTCTTCTTTTGATAATGCCTCTTCTTTTAACTCTTCAGTAGTAGCTGCCTCTGTTGTAACTTCTTTTTCATTTATATCAAATCTATCCTCATCTTCTCCACTCTCATCTACTGGCTGCTCTGCAGATGGCAAATCTTCATCAAGTACAGTTTCAGTATCCTCATCCTCATCTAATGCAGTAATCGCCTCCTCATCCAAACTTTCAGTTGATACAGCACCTTTCGCAGATGCGGATAATTCAGCCTCTTCTTCAAGTATCTCATCGTCTTCTGTACCTCCTGCCAATTCGGGTTCTTCAGCAGTATCAATATCCTCAATACTATCATCATCATCATCCTCACTTTCCCATTCATCCAATTTTCGTACTTGATTAGTATTTGATAGTAGACCACGTAGCTGTACATTATGTCCATTGTTAGATACACCGCTGTGTATAACGGAATTAGTATCTCCTTGATTATTATAGAATACACCTAGAACTATTAATAAAAATATACCACTTAGTATTAAACTATTCCTCCGTCTATTATACGGAGTATTGTTAGAGCAACTATTAATATAATGGTTACCCATTGTATTGTTGGTCGTTGCAAATGGGAGTGTTGTTGTTGGTGTATCTTTTTTGATATCGACTGTCGAACCGTCTTTTATTTTGACCATAATTATATGATGATATATTTAGTGGTGTTTGCAGAAGGGTGTAGGATGGTACCAAATGGATTGCAATTCAATTGGATAAGTATGAGGTGTAGAGATTTGCAATAGGGGGCGGATCCTGGGCAAAGCGCCCGGCGGTCAAATGAAATGCCCTTTATCTCCAAAAGCTAATAGAGGGTTAGTTGTACTTTGTACTCCTATGTATTATCTCCATACTATTCGGCCCTGGCGACAGACCATTAATTGCTAGCTCGTACTCATATTGTCACTCTTCTTGCGATTGTGATTGCAATTGTTGAAAGTTATGGGCGTCAACTCGAGCGGTAGGTATTATCATAAAAAAATACCTCCTCAGCTTGTGCTGACTTTTATATTGGTGCACCTTCTGTATACGATTGAGGCAGCTAATACACAAAGTAATAATGAACAAAGAGCACAACAATATATGCAAACATACTTTAACAATATACAAAATTTACAAGTACAACATGGTACGAATATAATTAACGTACAAGATGTTACAGACCTATATCCGATATTAACTACATCTTATGTTAATGATGTTAACATGATTGATTGTCCTTTTGATTATATACCTATAGAAAGAAGAGATTCAAATCAACAACAACAACACACACAACAAACCAATAGTAGAATACCATGCTACACACCAATAATAACAATATACGATGCAATATCCAACATATCACCATCATCCTTCAATACCGAACAAGAATTGTCTGGACATACAATACAATCTGAATCAATACCAGAGGTATTATTACTAAGTGGATTAGATTATACTATAGAATCAATGGATTTAATGGCACCTAGTGGTATATATAGTGTTGTGAATTTGTTATTGGATTGTGCTGTTTGTGAAAGTTTAAGGTAAGCTCAAGATCCAACCAGTCTGTTGACTTGTGTTCAACCATTGTAGCTAACCAACTCCCATGCTCTTTATAGTCCGTGGATTGTTAAAAATGGTACAAAAGTAACAACTAATGATGTTGATCATGATGGCATAACTGGTCATTCGAACAAGGAAAAGATTACAAAGTTCTTTGTTGGTGGAGAGCGAAGGCTTGATGAACAAACACAACAGCAGCAACAGCAACAATCGCCTCAACAACAAATAGAGAATACAAACAAGGCAATAGAATGTAGACAACGATTAGCAAATCAGGGTATAACAAATGAAAAACGAAAATGGTTAGCAAGATTAGCAACAACACGAAAGATTGTAGCTATACCAATTGTAGATGTTGCTGGTTATTATCAACGATTGGTTATTGAATTAGATAATGAGAATGATAATGAGAATAGACATCTCAATAAGGAAAAGGCGAATCAAAAGAAGAATCAGCAGTATGCGAGTAGTGGAGCAGAATGCAATTTCCCAATTCCAGCACACTACTGGGAAGACTACACTCAAATGAAGGTTTTGACTACATACCCAGCTCAAATTATGAATGAGGTAATGAGATCTAACTCATTTACCTTGGGCATATCATATCATGGTACACAAGAAAGTCCCCGTTAGTATTGTTATGTCGTGTGAATGTTTTTGCTCAATATAAGTCTCGACGAGTTGACTACTTAATTTGGTCGTTAATTGCCTTCGTTTGATTGCCCTTGCAAACCAGATGTACTAATAGAAGTTACTCTTATCTCTCTTCATCTTATAAACTGCGAAACGCGCATCTTCCAGAAGAATATTGATATAAGTCCACTTATTGAAGTAACTAGCTGGACTTCTCTTGATCATGATATTGATCAAACAATCGATGAGCAGGCAATGGTAGATGTATCATATGCACTTTCTCAATTTGCCGGTCTTGATAAGAATTTACCGTATGAAGTTAGAACAAGTCATACACCACTGGGCGAAAAAGGATGTAGTGGAGTTATATTTGAGCACTTTGCCTTCTCTCAGGGTAGTAATGGGAAGACGAGTGATGCTTCAGGATGGAAGAGGCCTCCTGGAGAATCATCGATTTGGATGATAGAACGTGCTTGTGACCACCATGAAAACATAAATAACGACGAAGAATGTGCCTATCCATCAGAACAAACCGAAGTATATGACAGTGCATCGTTGCGAGCCTTTATTGCTCGAGTAGTATCGCCTCCACCAAATGAGTTCTTAATTGAAGATCTTCCAGGCTTCTATAATCCATCATCAGAGTATTCTTATTGGAATGGATATGAGTATACAGTACACAGTGATAATGATATACTGCCTCCTCAACTCGTCAACAATGTTAAAATGGCACTATTGGCAACTGAATTAGTAGAACCATATACTGTCATACGATCGATAGGTGGAGTTGAACTTAAAGATGATGATATAATACCACTGTCTCCTCGACCACCAGGTCAATGTCACAAGACGCGGTCAATGATTATACCAGAATCATCTTCATTGCAAAATACTACGGTTACATGGACAGTTGGAGGCTCCTTATCAGTTACAGAGACAGCTATCATGTTTGGTATGTGGAACGTACTAGATAAGAAGATATTTGATTGTGTCACACAACCAACAAAACAGGAATTAGACGCCTTCTTTACAATACTGAGAGATTTTGAAGTAATGGAAGGTGAAGATGCCGAAACTATGAATGAAGAGGCATCATTTACTCCAGTGCAGAGTGGCGATACACGTTGGGCACATCATGATCATTCACATACATATTCAGATGAGTTGTTTGACATACCGTCAGAGACTATCTTCTCGGTAACATTAGACTTGAGCCACTACAAGGTAGGTGATATCATTGACATTTATAGTTTAGCACGGACGGATCAAGGTTGGTCCGGCAAGAGTGATAATGAGAATGGATCATCATTTACATCCCAATCATACCTTGTCAATGCCCGTACTGAATCGGGACGATTAGATTGGTTTAGTGTACCAGTTTCTATAGAAATTGGCCCTCGGCCAGGCTTCTTTGAGAGTAATGATCCAATAGAAACATCGATACGGATATCTGATCAGGATTATGAGGCAATAGTGGAATCTGAGCTGAATGTTATTGCATACTCCTTATTTATGGCACTGATAGTTGTGGTCATAACTGTAGTTTGTGTGTTCTTTAGGGAAGAAAGAGACGGCACTGACGTGTGCTCTGTTTGGAGTAAACGACGCCAAATCAACAAACAAAGGATAAAGATGGATGACTTCTTTGCTAATGAAAGTCTTGAACTAACATCGATGACAACCTTAAGCTAATATAACAGTTATATCTTAGATTTTACTTTATCAATTTGGTCTGACATAAGCAGAGCTTCATTCAACTTTCCTCTTCTTCTTACTATTCTCTTGTTCTGACTGCTTCCTATCCCCCAATTCAATCAGTTTAAGGCGGTTTATCACCTCGATATTCTGAGCAGTAAGACGAGTTGTTTGAGATGAGTACTCAGTCTCCAGAGCGGCCACCTTGCGTTCGTGTTCAGTCCTCAGGGAAGCAGCAAGGGCCGTATTCTTTGCCAATATACTATTCAGCATGGTCTTTCTATCAATATAAGATAGCAAGTCAGGTGCCGTCGGAATAAGTGCACTGTATAACTCACTTTGTCCATGCCTTGACCCAATCAATGCAAGAATCTTCGGCAAAAGAACAGGCTCGATATTGGCAAAGATATTACTGTCTGAGTATTCAATACCCTCCTGCTTTATAGTTAAACTGGCGGACTTTTTCTCCCCCTTCTTCTTTTTGCCTGCCGGTTTGACTGATAACTCTTCCATCTTATCATCGTCCCTGTTTCGTTTACTTGGTTTAGCACTCATCTTCTTATCTCCATCATCCACAACAGAAGCAGCAGCATTCTTATAATCTATACCTTCACTAACAGTTCTATCCAATATAGGCATAATACTCGAAAAGTAATCGACATTAGCAGCATACAAATCTGATAATTCATCCAATGTACTAATATCTTGCAATACATCGCGTACTAACCGCTCTTCTGTATTGTAATAATCAACTCCAGGAACATACATACCCTTTTTATCTTGACCAAATGTAGAATTTGGAGGGACATATACCCAATTATAGATTGATAATTTATCAATATTACGTTCCGAACGCCATGAGATATTACTAAACTTAGTAGTACCAGTTGAATTTCGTTTCTTTGCCTTGATATGTTTCTTTGTTAATGTATCATTACAACCCTGTTCTTTTAGACGTTGCCATAATGGATCAAATAAATCTTTACGAAATGTTTTA
>Ga0075439_11632_pt1 | contig 12790 bp, 12 predicted proteins | sample MintriSingleCell_FD_74264 | JGI IMG/M metagenome (GOLD analysis project Ga0075439, IMG submission 74264) | Marine eukaryotic communities from Monterey Bay, USA to study complex ecological interactions - Minidiscus trioculatus JGI Plate_4_G5... | ecosystem: Environmental > Aquatic > Marine >... | reverse complement strand
GAGATTAAGAGTGATCAGAGGGACGAAGCTGCTGCATTCAAGAATGATTACGAGTACTACGAATCTGCTATCTAGAACTGACACAATGTTTAAATAGAATACTCTACTTTGTTTTGATTTCAGCTCACTTATCCTATCGTATCTTGTTCTTTGAATCTATCTATAGCCGACCAGCTTTCTCATTTGCATACATTGGGTATGGGATAGTCCACCCTTGTTCATACAACTTATCTCCCAGGTACTCTAATCTCTTTCTATTGACATAGAGATCTGAACTGCCCATACGACTTTGACTCTTGACTGCAACAACTACACCCCCATCGGCATTCTTATTCAACTCTAGCTTGACATCATCAATGAAAGGTTTGCCTAAATTGAAACCTATAGCTGCAGGTCCCACACATGACTTGAACTCTAAAGTTATAATACCTGCATCATCATCTAGATTGTCTTGAACAATCATCCAACCATTACAATCAACACCGGCTTGACCATCTTGTGGATATGTACTTAATACATCGCGAATTGCCGTAGCTACTTCTGATGGTTTAGTAAGTGATGATGGTGGCGTCCAAATGACGTCAATACAATTATGTAACTTTGGATTGCACTGTGGTAGGGCATTGGCAGTTTCAACAGGTTGGATAGCAACCTCAATGATCGGAGCTAAATAGAAAGTCTTCTTTAATGCCTCCCGTCGAGAATGGGAAGATTGATGTGATGATCGCAACACAACTTTGTGATGATGATGCTTGCCGCTGGTGTTGATCTTACGATGGCGACAGGAAGATCGAGATTGCAATACATCACGATGATTGCTATTAGCAGAGTTGTTTATCGATGTATTGATAGTAAACATATTATTCTTTGTTGATGTGTATTGCGGTATTATTATTAATGCATCAACTAATATTATATGGAAGCATATTATCGTTGACACTAAAGATGTCAGAAGCGTTATGTTTAATGTATGCAAATGCATGATGACAAGTACACATCAATGATGAATCTTTCCTATTGAGAGTCGATAAATGACCCCCAAGATATTTTTGTATACCAACTTAGATGGCAGTTCAAATATAAATCTTATTGCTTTATGTGTATATGTAATGAAGATAAAACACCATTGATAGAGTGCTAAATATTCGCCGATTAGCAGGCAATAGACTCCAAGTATTAGTTGTTTAGTAGTTGTTTCTGATGGCAATATCGAATAAATCGCCAAACGTCTTTTCGACATCTATCTGATATCAAAATTTTACAATACAATCAATGACCCCCACTTTAACTAATAGGGGCCGATAGACTATAGACTAAAGGAAGAAACAAATGGTCGATAATAATACTCGAGAAGAACCAATAAAAAACGAAGAAGAACCTAGTACAATGTCAAAACCAGTGGCAACCGCCGGCGCTTCGGCAAACTCCGACTCCACAGCCTCATCGTCATTTCGACTTTTCCTCTTATTTATGATGACTGCACAAAATTCAAGTGTAGTATTAGTATCACGGTATACACGTGCCGGCGTGGCACCTGAAGATTTATATGTTATCAATGATTTAGTAATGATTACTGAAGTAGGAAAATTGGTATTAGCAGCTGCTTTGGAATATAATCATACCAATGGAGGGCTGATTAGTAGTATTAAAGAAAATATATTTGATCGGCCACTTGATTTCTTACGTATATTAATACCAAGTTTATTATACTTGGTACAGAATTCGGTATTGTATATTGCAATTAGTAACTTAACTGCACCAATGTTTCAGGTTACATATCAATGTAAATTATTAACAACTGCAATTGTTAGTGTGGTAATGTTGCAAAGGAGATATACTATGAAACAATGGGTTTGTTTAACTGTATTGGGTATTGGTGTTGCAATTGTTGTTTTGGGTGCACAGGGTAAAAAAGATGATGAGAAGGATGAGTCAGATACTGCCAATGCACAGAATCTATTCGTTGGATTAATGGCCGTGACGGTAGCATGTTTATGTTCAGCATTTGCGGGTGTTTACTTCGAAAAGGTACTTAAACGTCCAACCAATGATGGAGGACAGGCACGTGCACCTGTATCAATGTGGATGCGTAATGTACAAATGGCATTCTTTTCTATTTGTATTGCATTGATCAACATGTATCGTGAGTACGGAGATCGAGGTTATACGGGAGAGATGGATGAAAGTAATGAACAGATTATTAAACCATTTTTACATGGATTTACTGCCTGGGCTTGGGTGATTGTGGCACTTCAAGCGGCGGGTGGATTGTTAGTTGCAGCTGTGATCAAGTATGCAGATAATGTTTTGAAGGGTATGGCCACGGGTGTTTCGGTTGCAACGGGTACATTCGCATCAACTTTCTTGTTTGGTACTACACTTACTGTTCAATTTGGTATTGGGGCGCTTATGATACTTGTGAGTGTATACTTCTTCTCGAATGAATTGCCCGCAGCGTGTGGGGGTGGTAGTCAAGAATATAAGAAGTCCAAGTCGGATGTGGAAATGAAACCTATGTTGCCAAAGTAAACAATAGGCAGGAAGAAGATGATTTCGATTGGGTTGTAATTTGGAGGATAGTGGGATATTTATCAGTCGTAAATAGACAATCTGCATAATATAAAAATGTGATCAATGGATCCTAGCTCAAGGCGAAAGATATAATGCTACTTTGTATGATCTATGATACAACTAGTTTCCTATCTTAATATTCTACTCGTCACAACTCTTATACTCTTGAGAAGTGAGAAGTTGATTAAAGGTCAGCCTCTCATGCAATATTTATCATCTCTTTGTACATCTAATCTCGGCAGCCTTTTACTCTAGCAATTCAATACACATTTCGTCTTCCAATCATTAATCGTAGCGGTTTGAACAGGAGACATTTTTACAACACAATTCAATATCCTATTACTATCTCTACGGATGCAAACCCCAGGGATTCAAGCCTGCATTCTCGATGAACTTTTCAGGCACTTCACATGGCTCTTCATCCTCTGAGAGTACACACTCGTTGCAAAACTGCTGTACTTCGTCGGCCTTCATGTTGAACATGTCTTCCCAGACCTCGCAACTTCCAGTGGCAACACATCGGTCAGCACAATACTTCATTGGATCGGTACGTGCCATACGCTTATCCTTGCGCATTTGTATCTTTTTCACAGCGCTTGGATCAGGCTGGAAATTAGTAACTGAGTTGAAATCAAAACCTTTTTCTACATACTCTTCTCTATCCTTTCTTAATTTCTCGTCTTGCTTCTTCTTCCAATCTTTAAAGTGATGTAGTCGTTCAACTTCATTGTCAATCCTGTGTTGTAGAATTAGATATAAAAAGTAGGATTAGAATGACATGTGCAGTTCAACATTCCCACGCAAGAGATAGACATATGATATGTGCACTTCCTTAGACATATGATATGTGCAGTTTTAGAATTGCAATATACTTACATTTCAGCAATATGATCCTCCAAATTCAAATGAGTAACAGCCCGATAAGAATTGGGTTTGATGACGAAGGATGATACTTCTGAGATACTACTGCTTGATGATAAAGCAATAGCTAGTAGTGTTGTTATGCTCGTGTAGGGATGCATTTTGACCTTGATTATTGTTCTAATATTATATAGATTTAGTTTGATGATGTATGTTATTGAATAGTCTGTATATTGCAATAAATGAAAGAAGAAGAGATGTAGATTAGCCACATGCAAAGTGTAACAATATCCATAAGAGAATTCTGCAATCAACAACACCCGACCCACTACACTTGGTCCACGACAAAGTATACATGGGAGAAAGTGCATGTGTGCACGTATCTTTGTCGACTATTATCAGACCCCACCGCCGTCAACATCACTAAAACATAGCTCATTGTCACTGCATAAACTACACCACACATAATAACTCACCTCTTTATGAGTAGTCTTCCTCTTCTTGCTCACTGCCGCTTTGCCATCAACTTAGCAGATGTTTTTTGTGAGTTGTGAGTAGGGTACAATTCACTAAGAGTTAATTATAATGGTCACTGGACACTAGTCTTCTCGAATCTAAAAATTTATGCACTTGCAAAGAGCAAATGCCGCTGCCAATCATTTGATAGAAGGCCGCCAACCTCTTCTCATGAATCATAAATACATTAGCCATGGCATTCTATCAAAGAGCAAGCAAACTAGCCTTTCTACCAGCGAGTGGGGCGGCGACGTCGATACTTATTGGTAGTACAAGTACACCCCTATCCACGGGGGTACCAACCATCTTTCTGTGGTCGTAGTACCCCCGCCAATCGCTGGTCCGGTATCTTTGCCCCACCATCAACATTCCCTAGAAGTTTTTTCTACCTTAAAAGCTCACGATGGTGATATGAGGTCTAGGAGGGTGCCTCTAGCAGCAGCCATGGTATAAACTACTAAGTAAATATAGGAGGATAGGTTTATAGATATCATCAATAATCTTAACTCCAATTCCTATTGTCTAAATCCTACTGTAGCCTAAGAAATAAAATACTTTCAACAGCCTTCTAAAATAAATGTTTTTTTATTGTTGCTATCAACAGTGTTGGAATACATGGTCTATATGGTAGGGAGTGCCTATCCTGCCATATGACCGGCGGCCTAACTACTAAGATAAAGATATACTATTGCAACAGATGCTCACATGTACTACATCATCACTTTTATATACACTATTATTAGATGCACATAATTGCATCATTAAATAAATATAATTATATTGTGGAGGATGTAGCATCTTATATAACATGATAACCGGCCTGAGCTGCTTCTAATATCATATAGATTAATTAGCAATAGCAGCCTAAGAGTAAATAAACCACCACAATGATTAATTCAACCACTACTTAATTAAATAGGTGCATTACAGCCTGAAAAATGGTGATGTGTTGTTCTTCATTAATAATAAACCGTTGGTCACCAAATAAAGCCGTACATCGAATATTCATACATAGAGGAGCTTAAGTTTCATAGGATTAGTACTGAAGATCAGTGAATATTGAGTAGTAGATGATAGTAGTAGAAGGCATCATTTTGTTAGTGAAAAGCTTAGAGTGGTATCCAAAAAAAAGTTGTCGAGGGTGGGGCAAAAATAGAGTAGCCCTTTTGAGATGTGACAACCAGCGATTGGCGGGGTCTTACGAACCCCAGAAAGAGGGTTGGTACGACCCCGTGGATAGGGGTGGTACAAGTAGATGCACATCAACTAATCAAAAAATGAATCAACTTGCAACCAAACAATTATCAGGGTTTATTGCAAAGAGTAACTCTTCAACATCCATATCTACAAGAATTACATATCATCAAAGGCGATTATTATCAACTATAACAAAAGAAGTAGAGCCCACTGTATCATCAACATCAAAGGAAAGCAAAGGATTTGTCCAATGGTATGAAGGTCATTTGCAAGCTCGTCCTGTAACAACAAAAGCAATTACAGGTTCGATACTATGGGGATTAGGTGATATTGTGGCTCAAGTGGTACCCACCTACTTTGCTGACGATGATAATAAGAATGGAGATGAATCTGTAACAACAACAAAGAAGGAGTTCAAATATGATTTCCCAAGAACAGGCAGAGCAGTACTATTTGGATTTGCATTACATGCGCCATTGAGTCATTTACATTTCAATTTCCTAGAATGGATGACAGTTCAGAGTGGATTACAAGGTTTAACAATTCCAGTATTTAAGACTGGAAAGTCCGCGTTAGTTTTATTTCATCTTATGAATTCATGTGTTCAATAGAAATTATGCAAGTGCTTTTCTTTCATTGTCTTTGCAAGCCGTATATACTAACATGAGTTATTACCTCTTTCTTCATCTTCATAAACCGTGAATTGCGCATCTTTCAGTAATGGAGCAATTTGTTTATTGGTCTTGGATATCGAATAGTTTATATCACGGAGCCATGGGAATAATGAACGGTATGAACATTCAACAGACATATGATCGTATTGCGGATGTATTGTGGGATACACAAGTTGCTCAGTGGAGTTTCTGGATCCCTGTACAGCTATTAAACTTTCAATTTGTACCAGTTAGGCATCAACTCAATGTTGTCTTATTGACTAGTGTTGTTTGGACTGCTTTGTTATCCGCTTGGTATCCTCCCGAAGAGAAGGAGGATGATGATAAAGTTGAAGAAAAGAAAGAATAGAGGAATGATAACACTTCTTTTGTTTGGCGATGTACAGTATGTGTTGTAAAGATATGTATTGTGTGGATAGAGAAGATGAGTTGAGTCAAAGTTAAGCAAACTGTAATTGTATAACCAGTTGATCAGTCATCCCTTTGCTATTCTTACACTATTCTACATATGATTTTCATTCATTTCTCTTATGATCTGTAAGACACTGGAGCATTAGTGATTGGCTCAGCCGACCATGTGCCACATACAGGCCCATTTTTTCCAGCTCGTACAACTCCCTTCTTTTCAAAGTATACTCCTTTCTCCACACCAGGAAAAGATCCTCGATTAGATAAGTCATTTAGATCGGGACGTTGTGCCATCTTTTGACCTTGCACGGCCTCGGCCAACTTATATTGTATTTCCTTCTGTGCTATTCTAAATGGATTCTCATCCTTGTATCTCTTCACCCATGAATTGGACTCTTCATCCCACTTCTTGCTTGCATTTTGCCTTTCGTAGATTTCGCTTATCTCCTTTCCTGCCTTCCATAACTCTTCTCGTGCTTCATAATATTCTTTGTTTAGTCTGTCCATTTCCGTTTGAGTATACACTCTTCCCGATAGCACCAACTCAGTACCAGCTTCAATATAGACGTCTCTTCTCTCCATCTTTTCTGGCAATGTATATGAGAGAGAGATCGTCTTTTCATCTTCAGATAGTTCCCATCCCTCACCAACAATTGGAGATACTACCGCTCCATTCGGCCCTGTAAACATAACCGTTTCTGACTTGGGTGATAGCACATAATCAGCTGAGAAATCAGTTGGGATAACTAAAGGCATTCTACATCCAGATCTAGCCCAATCAAAATCAGGCATTCTAGCAAGAGGCTCTCTCCCTATATCCAATGCTACTCTCCAAGGAGATGATACTTCATCCAAATTAGTGATCCTACTACTACTTCCATTTCCACTACTATTGTCATTATAATTCTTTGTAGTTGGTGGAAGACGGAAGTTATCTGCAGGTATACTACTAAACGCATCAGCTATTGGGAAGAGGAGAAGTAGAATCGACGATTTCATCGTAAGATAGTTTGTGTATATTGTTGGTTTGTTCTGTGTGTATGTACTTGCAAAGTAAATAAATTATGATACCAATATTGAGTTGTGTTGGATGCGTTTGCAATACTATGAGTAAGTATGTTGCCCTCACGTGTCGTGACATCTGCCATCATAATATCTATTGCAGCGGTTGCCATCGTCGAGTCATTTTTTTTTCAATAGTCAGCAAAAAGGTATCCTATGTACTAGGATACCCCCAAAGAAGAGAGCACAGCGATGCAGTAAGAGAATGATGAAAGAGAAGATCAAACTCTATCAAACTACAGCAAGCCAATGCAATTTAATAGACTCATTGAGCTCTTTTCCGCGTATTCCTATTTTTAATCATTTTAGTTGTCCCAAATTCGAAGCTTCGGTCGTTGTTGATTTGATATGGATGAATCCTGTTTCTCTTTACCATCTATCACTCTTTGTGCTGTTTCAACTATTCGTTTTCCGTCATCAACTACTCTTTCTGGTGCTACTTCAACATTGGCATCCTCAGGGAATCTCTCATTTGATATGTTATTAGAATCTTTATCCCCCTTGCCATCTATCACTCTGTTATTTGAATCTGTATCCAACTTGTCATCTATCACTCTGGTATCAGGTTGTGTTGTTTCGGCTACCTCTTGCTCATCAAATACTACCTGTGCTGTTTCTGGCACTGCATCAGCAGGTACAACCCCGACATCTTTAGGAGAGACATTGGGAGCTACCTTGTGATGCGCCATGCTCAAATTCATATGCACAAACAATCTATTGAGAATAGCAAAAGCAATTAATGCCCAAAGGGAGATTGTGCATATATTCTTTGTACCCTCACGCCAATGCCCGTCGGTACTAGCACAATCACAACATACTATATCATCTTCTTCGTCTATAGTTGTTTGCGTGTATAATGGTCGGTAGTTTGCTTTTGATTTAGTCGCAGCGGATTGATGAGTAGGAGGACTGCTGTGGTTAGACCACGCTCTACCAATATCACATCTATTTGTACTATTTTGCATTATTGGACTACTTTGTCTAAATTGAGGAGATGATTGTCTACATTGAACAAGTGGCTGCATTTCTTCTTGTTGTTGTGGATGTAATGCTCTATGTTGTTGATTTGCAGTTGTAGTATTTTGACTTGATTGCCTATCATTTCTATCTGAATTGAATTGATTTGTAGTATATTGCTGTTCACTGCCTAAACTACTATTTGTATCATTTATATTAGTCGGCCAAAATGGCTGTATCTCTTCATGTCTATTTGCAGTAACCTGCGGTCTTTTCAACGATGATAATATTGCCTTCTGTTGTTCAGCATGCTTCCGTTGTTCATATTTTGACGATATCTTGCTTTTATTATTTATTAGAAAAGCATCCATAATCTGATTTGTATGAGATGGTAGTGATGACGACATACTATTGTTTGGGGAACTTTTGCTGTATGAAGAGGAGGAGACGCCTCTCCTCGTTGTTGAAGTCGAGGCGGCACCGCCACTCATTTGTCTAGATGATACTCTCACCGGCATTATAAAGAGTATATTATAGATTTAATATGACGATATATAATAACAATAAACTACAACCAAGTAGCAATAATGACCAAAACATCGAGGTGGAGTGAATAAAAGGATACCACTTATGCCCTGACGAACTTTTCCGTTTGAGATGAGTATGGTAACAATTTGACTGTGTACATGGCGGCCATTCTATTCTACATAACTCCTCCGCCGTTCATATCATCTCATCTTACCCCTCTTCATTGACATCACCATTGGTTGCTTTGGTTTGAATAGATGGTCGGTGCAATCGCTTCATAGTACCACTTTACTCTCATCATATCGTCGTCATTGATACTACAATTGCTATTTTATATCCACACACAAAAGTATATAAAACAACGATGAAGTATTGGACTTTCTTTGCAATCTTCTTTGCATATATCATTCAGTTGACGACAGTGGTAGAAGCATCACCAACCAAGAATATCAATACAAACAAAGGATACTACAGGCTAGAAAAGCGAGATAGAAAAGTACATAAGATATCAGAGCTCGATATAGAAGATATTGCAAATCTACGACAATGGGATGAAGATGAATATAATGCAATAATGAGTACAATGTCTGGAGGGACTAACAACTTACGACATCGTCAACTTCAGAATGGTAACGATAACGATTTGTATCAACAGAAACCACAATATACTAGTACACAAACAGTCACAACAGGTTGGCAGAAAGCAGCATTGATATCATGTGGACTTGTTTTCTTTGGGTTACTCTTCTATGTCATATCATTGAGGAATGAGTTGGCACATTTGAATCAATACATACCACTTGGATACAAACTTTTTCCTGATAATGCCGAAGAAGAGTCTGAGGAGAGGCCATCAGCGACTGGAGTTGAAATGTTTTAGTGTATGAGCTTTGCTGGTTGTATCGGTAGCTAGATGTAATATAAAAAGATCTGGTTGATATCACAACAGAAGTCTAAAGATAGTGTCCCTTATATTCTTAGTATCTGTGTACATTTACACATATTTAAGTTTCTATTACAAAGTCACACGATCAAAGTCCTCTTTAGCTAAGAGGAGGCAAATCTAAAGCCATAGTGCTCTTCCTTGCACTTGTTTTGTATGCTTCTGTCGTACCACTTTTTCTTCTGTACACATGCCTTACACTAGCACCTAAATTCTTTTGTTGCCTTAATTGTCTGCTGCGATTAAGCTTAACAGGTTTGAATGAAGCATTAAGATCATTCTGTTGATGACGATTTGGACCTCTGTTCATAGACGGCGCTGCACTACCTGAAGTGATGCTTCCATTGACACTGTCACTTCCAAATCTATTCAGTGTAGTTTGCATGAGATTGTCAAACTGCTCTTCACGTTGTACTTGCTGCATCTGTGAAGCTAGATTACCAGGCCCTGCTTGCGGCGAGGCTTTAAACTGCTCGGCAAGCAAACGACGATGTTCAATCTCTGATATTGTCTGGCTAGCTCCTGTATTATTTGGCATGCTTCTATTCATCTGCTGAGGTTTAGGAGGCATACAGAAGAAGATGGGCTCGTATTGTTCACGGGCATTGATCTTGAGTAAGAAGTACGAGATGTTGCGCTCCTTTCTGATACATCGAGATAGTTCTTTCCACCTTTCAATATCCCAGCTGGAACAGGAGAATGTTCTTGTTCCGATGATCGCTCTGATATATTCTCTAGAACTGGTTGCCCATTGTTCTTTGATATTGGTTGAAGCTTGGCAGGCCTAAATGATGCATTGTTGTTACCCTGACGCAAGTTTCGCATCATTGACTCTCTGGTTGTCGATCTCTGGTGTTGTTGAGGTGCACCGCTCATCATCATCATGGACCTTGCTACCCCATTTCCTGCATCTCTTGCCATATCAACTCGTGATTGTGGCATGCTACGGTTCATCTGAGATCGAGGTGCACTTGAACTTGGCAGTGAAGAAGGGTGGAATGATGGAACGTTACGACTCAGTCGGAGATTTCTCTTTGTTTCTTCCTTCTTCTCTCTAGAGATTCTCAGCCTCTCTGAAGCGGTCAGACGTTTTGGCGGAGCAACTGGTTGTGAGTATGGATCAGTGTCACCAAGTGGTGAAATAGGACGAGGTCTATTTCCTCCTTGACAGGTACGTTCATGAGCCAAGCATATGTTATAATCATCAAACACCGCATCACACCCAACATCACATTTCCACTTCTTCGTACTAACATTGGATTTAGTACTTCGTTCAGAACGGTCAAGATCATTTGTATCATCATTCTTATCACCCCAATACATTTCCACCTCTTCATTTGGTGCATCCTCATCGATATCATATGGCTTGGGCTTTCTCACTGGAACCGAGGTAGCTTGTGGTGCCACTCTTCCCCTCGAGGTGCGTTTACCATTCTTCATACCATTGTGTTGTTGATGAGATGAGGCCATTCTAGTCACAGAAGTGGGTGAAGTTTTCTGTTGCATCATTCCTTTCAGATCATGGATCTCAGTTGTAAGAGAACCGACAAGTGATGCCAACGAACGAATCTCCCTTTCCATTCGTTTATACCGATGATCTTCACTGGACAAGCTTTTGTTTGAGTTTGAGCTAGTCTTGGACTTGTATTGATAAGTAACACCAGTATTTGGAGAAACATGTGACACTTCTTCACTTGGTTCAATATCAACCGTATTCCTTGTTGAGATATTGGTTGGTGGAGGAACGTATGAAACTTCTTCACTAGCTTCCACTTCAACCCTACTTGTTGGCACTGCTGTAATTGTTGGTTGTACATATGATGCTTCTTCACTTGCTTCAACTTCTACTCTCAATGGCATCGTGTCGTTATGTTTGACCTCTTCTTCTTCTTTAGGAGTAATCTGGTTCTCTCTCCAGAGGCGTAATGGTACTGGCAAAACAGTAGGTTCCTTGAGATTTCTTCTTGTGCAGCACACAATCAAGTGAGTTAAAAGGACAAACTCGATTTCATTCAACTTTCCTGCATCAGGATTTAGTACAACAACATCCCATAACTTTCCAATTGTATCTCGATTCAGGCCGCTTTTTTCAAATAAGGCTAAAGCTGCCTCAACATAGACATACTGCTCGGCATGATCGCCAACGACTTCGGTTACACAATGTCGAGAGAAAGTACCCTGATAAGTCAAGTACTCGCCCTGAGACATGAAATACTCATTCTCGACACCATCATAGGCAACAACTGATTCATCTTGCATTGCTTGTACCCCGACAGACATTATCGGAGGAAAGGCAGAAGATCGTCGACGCATAGCATCGTCGCTACTACCAGAAGTTGCGGTGACAGAGCCTACACCGATTGAACTCATACGTTTCATGGCTCTTGTCCATATAATCTTTTCATTCTCATCACCAAGAGAGGATCGTCGTCGTCGTACCTTGTTATTATATTCTTGGTCACGCTCCTTTTGACTCTGTGCTGGTTCATTCTCGGATGGAGTATTGACCTTTTCTGTATTATCCTCTACCACAGATGCAAGTGCCCCCGTTATAGATCGCGATACTGACGACTTGGGATCAACACTATCGGGATCAGTCGCCCTGCGTGCCTGATGTGATCTCTCGTTGATTGTGCTATTCCTCCTCATCTTTTCCTCCCCAGCGACAGAGTTCCGTAGCTTCGTTGAGCTCCGAAGAGCACCACTTGCCCTCTTCTTGGGTAATTCTTCCTCCTCTACTTCATTAACCATGCCGTTTTGCTCTTTTTTATTTGATACTTGAGGAGTATCGGTGGCCTCGCTACCAGGAGGCACTACCGTCGTAGGGGGCACACCCTCACCAAAATCTGGGGGTAGCATTGCATCCTCATCGGGCAATGGTATCAATACACCACTAACCCCAGCAAAGTATGCCGGACTCATATCCACTCCCTCATCAACCCTCAACATTTCATCCTTTGCTGTCATCCTATTCTGAAATAGCTGTATTAATCTTACACTTGCATAGAATTGTCCACTGGTCATGGCCGGCGGCGGTACTGTTCCCTGTGGATAAGGCGTAGCCGGTAATACG
>Ga0075439_14403_pt1 | contig 12810 bp, 8 predicted proteins | sample MintriSingleCell_FD_74264 | JGI IMG/M metagenome (GOLD analysis project Ga0075439, IMG submission 74264) | Marine eukaryotic communities from Monterey Bay, USA to study complex ecological interactions - Minidiscus trioculatus JGI Plate_4_G5... | ecosystem: Environmental > Aquatic > Marine >... | reverse complement strand
CACTTTCATCTGTCTCTTCGTCACTAGTATCAGGAGGAGTATAACTCTCATGAGTAGCATCTAATGTACTTACAAATGCATGCCATTGATCAGGTGTTGCACCATCTTTGGTATCACCATAGGCAACAATACTCTCCTCTTCTTCTTCAATACTCTCCTCCTCTTCACCATCCACATCGGGCATTGACATACTTGAATCGGAATCGGCCAAACCAATAAAGGGATCATCGACACCACCGGGCATTGACATAGACATTGACATTGATGCATCATCATCGGGAGTATCTTCAATGAATGGTACTATCGATGCAATATCACTGCCACCGCTGTCACTAGAATCGGAAGACTTGGCACTCTTTGTTTTTCTGCGACGTATTAGTTGATTATCATCTTTCATTGCAGTCGGCTTTGATGATGATTCATTTGCAACAACATTGTCGATGACAGAAGAAGCAGTCACAACGAGTAGTAGGCCGATGATGGAGATTATATTCTTCATCTTGTTTTGCAAGTCTATCTATTATGTTAGTTGCAATTTAGTCTATATGCTTGATATTCTAGCAGGTTGGTATTGCCAATTCACATGAAAAGTAAGAAAGAGAGGGCTCAACAGCCATGTCGGCAGTGGAAAAATAGGAAAGAAAGGCAGTACTAATTCAAGAGATAGGAAGTTTCTAAAGATGGAGCTTTTGGCGGTTGTTTCGTTTGATCGCCGTATATTGTATCCAATGCCCTCTTCATTTTGCCGCGAAAAAATTACCGCCAAACAACTTCTCTACTGATAAATCCAACCACACAATCTGCTACGAACTGCAAACTACTGACAATACGTATTAAAGAGAAAACATAGGGGTATATAATCGTTAATAACATACGATATCATTACAAAAGAAGTAGAAGAGATACACAAAAATTATGAGAACACTTTCACAACAAATGACAATGATACTATTATCAATACTACTACTACTTATAATACACACAACAATAGCACAGCAGGATGAATCACCAGTACCAACACCCTTCAATATGGGTTCAGACGGTGTAGGCGAAGGCCCCCTAATACGAACACTCAGTCCAACAATAGATGTTAATGAATTAACAGGTCGAGGAATACCTACTCGATCACCATCATTCAAACCAACATATTCACCTACCGAGACGGGATTTGAGGTATCAATACCTGTTATTGATATACCAGGAGTATTGCCGATTGGTGAAACTGCTGCTCCGGTGATGCCGAAGGATACTCCCTCGCCAACGCCTGATAATGAAGATCCTGTTATTGTTCCAGCGCCCACTTTGGATAATGGTGGAAATGCTATGCAAAATAATAGAAGGATGGGGATATTAAATAATAAAGTTGTATTTAGTTTAGTTATTGGATCATGTTATATGATACTGATTGAGTTTTGTTAGCATAGATTTTATATGTCAATGGAAGAGTAGACTATATGTTTGGGATTAGAAAAAGAAAAGAATCGGGAGCTTAAAAGGATTTTGCACATCTTCTGAATGAGAATGAGACTAGGAATATTGATTTTAATAGTTGTTATTACTTCTTATATATATTCAGGTGATGTCATATGTGATCCCTTAAGCGGAGTAGTAAGTTGGCAGATAGAGAGGAGTGGAATGGAAAGCATTTTAAGCTAGAATGTACATATGATATGCACATACACTTTTGGTACATGTAGTTAGTGCTCTACATTATGTGCAACCTATTTATTTCGCCTTTGAGTTTTGGCATTCCCTTTTTCATCACGTTTGTATACAAAGGTGCATATAGTTTCACCGTTTTCCTCCTTATCTACTGAAACCTCCCCCCCCAGAGTCTTGATTGAATTATATTGATCACTAAGGCACCCAATTCCTGATAAGAAGAGCATGCCGAGGTCATATGAGCCCCGAACAACATTTTGCATAAATGAGAACAGTTTACCACTATCATCTTTGTAACCATTCAAGCCTATCATAAGCGTCGACGATGAACTAACCTGTGCGTAGCGGATCAGTTCTCTAATATTGTTACAATTCCAACAAGATGATGGTAACCATACTACTAGCTCCTTTAGGGCTTTGTTTTTGTAAAGGGAAAGATTTGATTCAATTGTAGTGGAAGAAGTTCCTCCTCGGTTGCCCCACATGCATTGACAACTAAACGAACACATTCTAATGACTTGGAAGGAAACTCCTCAATATATCGAGATACATTAACCAAAGAGTCGAAGAACCCCCGCCCTTCACTTTTTATCGTAGAAGTAACCGTCATCATTTTCAGATTCTGCAAACTAAACATAGCCTCTAAAAAGTCGAATAGAGCATTAGGGTTATCAGAAGAAGAGACTGGATCACCTCCAAATTCCACATCCACAGTCTCAAAAGAAAGAATACCTGCTTGAATAACAGGAACCATTGCAGCAAAGAAGGCGTTGCTGTATTTTCCATAGGTTTCGACGGAACCACCACAATTAGAAATCTTTAGATGCCTCAGTTTATTTGTTTGCTTTATGCATTGTATCAGATTGTTTTTGAGGATGTCATATGCCACCTGAGGCCGCCCTCCATCCTCAAAATCTATCACATTATCAACATCAATCCTAAATATCTCAAGGTTATTTGCATCCTCCAGTTTCCTTGCAAGTATTGGAAGAGCTAATGGAAAAGTATTTTCATTTTCATCCGGTCTAATAAAATTAGTGAGAGGGATCATAGGGAAGGCAATGTCTAATTTGACAAGCGACGGAAAATGAACCATATTCAATAATCTCGGCCCATGTTCGGATATTGGACCGTATGGACAGTCATCTTTAAATATACTTGGTACTGTGAGTATTGATGTCTTTATCTCTCCACTATCGTCATCAACAACCAGTTGCCGTAATTTGTTGCATGATTTAGATACCGATATAAGTGATACCAAATCAATGTATGGTTCAATTCTAGTCCAACATTCTTGGATCGCTTCTATTCCTACCGTAGATGACATGATTGTTTAATATAATGGAAAGTTATGTCGAGGGTTAAGTTGATATAAGTATTGCAAATTTTGAAAGAACTCAAGTTCTTATGCGAATCTGGTAGTGCCGATAATGAATAAGCGCTATATGCGTGATGAGCTATACTTATGTACGAACATGATAGAGTATGCACCACTGCAATTGCCACGCCGCCAACTTGCAGAACTATTGAGAAGAGGAGAGAAAATGACATGGCGATCAAACGAAAACGGGGAGTTGCATTAGTTGTCAGAAACCAAAGATGATAGGAGGCTGCCGCTACTACATACCATCTCATACTACTTTATATATTTAAAAGAAGTGAACTTTGCAATCGATTATATCGGTGTTCCTGAGCGTCTTAGGGGAATCTGAAGGGCTGCCGAGATAGTATTGTTGTGTCACATAATGTGATCATTTTTATTTAGATGAGTGATTGGAATCATAATCATATACAGCTTATGTTATTACATATATATTGACAGCAATAACGTACAAGATTGCCATATCTGGATATTGAGAAGAACAAATGAAAGATAGAATTGCAATTGCATACAAAGTTAAACGAGAACAGTAAAGAGGGACTGATTCAACAATGGAACTTTATAGCACGATATAATATGAGGGTGTGTAAAAGTAAAAGTCTTATATATTAGACATATCAATCTCTATCAAACACATAGTATGATGTCATCGACCAATAAACCACTTCTCAAAATTGCAAACATCATCCTATTGCTTGTCAATCTGGCGACAGTATCATCGTCACATCGCTATCATTTACTCAGTACGCTCGTATCGGTGAAGAGCATACCAATTGCTCCCGATGGATCACATCTCGTGGCTGTTAACTTGTTTTTCTTAAACTTGGCAGATTATACATCTGGGCATTGTATGGTAGATTTGGACTATATGATTCGATAGTTTATGGTAAGATTGATAGGACTGACTTGGAGGGCGTTGCAATAGACCCTACTAAATGGAAAGAAGATGATAAACAAGCATATGTTGTGTTCGAAGGGAGTGATGATGAAGAACCATATCTATTCAAAATCAAATACGAATATGAAATTGATGCCACTTCTGGCGAAGCTACATGTTCTGCACATGCCGTTGAAGGTGAAGAAGTATCATTAGTTGGGGCAATACCCTCTCTTACTACAGGAAATGGTATCGAAAGTTTAACTTACATTGAAACAACTGATGATGGTATTACAGCCTTCTATACTGGTGTACAGGATACGGGAAATAGTTATAATGATTGCTGTTATGAACCATACCAAGGTAAAGATGATTTAAGTGCCTTGAATTATGATGGAACTTATCTTTGGGCGTTTTATGGAGATCGGGATGAGATTGTTATGATGATGGATTCAGAGAGTGGCCTTTGTACCGTTGAAACATACGACATCCCAGAAGCAGACGGTTGGGATAAGGAAGGAATAGTGGTCGACTCTACACAAAATTTAATGTACATGGCCGTGGATGAGACTTCAGATTACCCAAGTATCGTTGCTGTTTACAACGTGACATACCCTGATAACCCCTCATGTGATTCAAGTACCAACATTGGTCGCTCTTGTGATGCATCTGAAGTTTGCAGAGGAGCTAGCACTACTTCTAGGAGTCCAACTCAATCATCCTGGAGACTATTCCAACTTCGTCAGCCTCAGTAGAACAAGTAGTATATCTATTATTGGCAAAAGGTTACTAAAATCTGATCTTAACTTTAACTTCAGTTTTTCAAAACAAAATGACTTGTTTACTATCTTAGTCTTTTAGTCCTCTTCATCCTATCTTCTTCATTTGTGACACCATAACAGCTGCACACACATACAGACATATAACAACTATTTCATATGACATGTATTCTATCGCTTCTTCTTTGAAGATTTTGAACTACTAGACCGTAGAGGATCACTCGTAGGCGATACCGATGTAGAAGGCACATCCGACGGTTGACTACTCGGTTGTGAAGACGGTTCAGTACTAGTAGATGGTACAGTAGATGATTGTGCAGTAGGCGCATATGATACAGATGGCATCAACGATGGTTGGGAGGATGTAGATGGAGCTTGTGATGGTTTGTATCCTTTTCCGGACTTTGTCGATTTATATCCTCTATGTGGTCTTCTCCTTTTGTATTTACTGAGTTGTCTAGATATCTTTTGTGTTGTTGAGTCTTTTGATATTCTTAGTAGTTCATCTCGATTGTAGTATTCATTGATATCGTCCTCTTCAGTCTTGTCATCAGCTCTATTTGTTTCATCATCGGAGGAAGATACTTTTTCTATATATCCAATTCTCGAACCATCATCTCGGCTATCCCCTCTAATACTATGCCGTCGTATCTGATCAAATTGTTGCAAATCATCTGCAAATGTATAGACGATGGAAGAAGAGAAGACTAACAACATATATGTTGCAATGACTAACCGAGTAGATGGACGACGACACATCGAGAGTCGAGTTGTCAATATAATCAGAATCTTCACTCCTCTACCCTCGAGTAATACTTAAGCTACTTCACAATTAAGTATGGTAGTCGTCATATTGATATTGTGGCGTTTGTTAGTGTCGCTCGTGGCGGATCAAGGTAATGCCTCCAAATGACAGAAGGATAGAATGAAGAGCGAGCCCCAATGTTCGACAAAAAAATGACAGCTCGAAATTATGAGAGTGTAAAATTATGAGAGTATTTATGATGATAGCCGACGATAATAGCACGTGCGTGCTTCAGTCTTCCGCTATTAAATATCGGCGCTGTACCTTATACTATCTCCAAACTATTAATCTTAAGATGGTCAACAGCACAACCAAACTCTCCACAGGAGCAATACTCTCAGTAAATGATGAACGAGTACGCATTGATCTTCCTACATCACCAACAAAATCCTATCAATCAATATCCTCCGCCATACTAAATGGCGGTTGTCATACCTTCCCTTCAACCTCCTCCTCGTCATCCTCATCCCCATCAACAGCTAATTCTAGTAGCAGTACTACCACTCCAAACTCATATCATATAATCAACTATAAGGTACCATCAACCTACAATGGCTATAATCCACAACCACTCCAACTCCTCTCAAATTTTGCAATAAAAGAAAGGATACAACCACCAAACACTGTCGGTTTATTAACTGCTGCTAGTATGCAAAGTGTGGGTATTGCTAGTAGGAGTGCTTTTGGTGTGACTAGTGTGGGAAAGAGTAGCTTGGATAGTGGAGGAGAGAGTAATAAAGAGGAGAGTAGTGAAGAGGTAGTTAACATTGACGTGATAGTAACAGCAGGATTATCCAACTCACGTAGCTCAGGTGCTGATGCAGACTACTTCATCTTACTTGATGACAACAACGACAATCCTACAGCTAATGAACAAGAGGCTAAATCAACTGCATCATCACCAACACCTCCAGGGACAATTAATACAATCATCATAATAGATAAACCATTAACATCCTCGGCATTAATAGAAGCATATGCAATAGCAATTGAGGCCAAGTGCTTAGCATGTATTGAACATACTGTATTATGTTCAAAAGATAATAGAAGATATGGTATGGGTACTGGTACTGATTGTTGTGTGTTAGTTTGTCCAACACCTAGTAGTAGTAGTGTTGATGACAAAGAAGGGAGTAGCAGTAGTGTTGATGGCAAACAAGAGAGTAATAAGAAGGTCATCAAACATGCAGGAAAACACACCCTCTTTGCCGAATTACTTGGCCAGGCAGTACATGAAGCAACATCGAAATCAATAATGATTAACATTCATCATTTACATTATAATTACTTTACATATATAATGAAACAATGGTTAAAGAGTTTAGTTGCATTATTGAGGGGTGCAAGACCTTGTATACCGAGTCAGCCAATGATGCCTATACCTACTGCTCCTTATTCTGTAGTGTTGATGGGTGTATTGTTGGTATTGTTGACTTATACAGTACCAGTATTGAATGATAAGACTAAGTTGTTACTAGGAGCTGTAATTTGGGATCGATACCTGGGAGAACCACCATTGAAGTTCCATCCTGTTTGTTTAGCTGGTAGTGCTATTAGTATGGTATTGAAATATACTCCTGAACGTGTATATAAGAATGGGATGCTTGGTTTTACTGCTGGATTCATGTTGTTAGCTGGCATGCTATTAATCTTTGTGTATGGTGCATGGTTGTTTCTACAAGTTACTGATGCAATATCAACTCAAGGAACAGACTTGATTATGAACATCTGTCCAAACGGATATTGCAACAACTACACACACATTCAAGGCATACTCAATCTAACATCATGGATACTTCAACTATTATTATTCAAATCAACATTCTCAATTCAACTATTAACAACAATTGCATTACAAATGGCAAAATTATTAGAACGGAATCAAATTAATTCAGCACGATTACAATTATCATGGCTATGTAGTCGTGATCCAACTAACTTGAATGCATCAGAATTGGCTGGGGGTACATTGGAATCATTATCGGAGAATCTATCGGATGGATTCGTGGCACCTTTGTTTTGGTATGTCTGTCTTGGACCTGTTGGGGCACTTGGTTATCGTATAATTAACACTTTGGATAGTCGAATTGGTTATCGGGGAAGATATGAATGGTTTGGTAAATCATCCGCACGGTTGGATGATTTGATTAATCTCATACCAGCACGTATAACTGCAGTACTATTGGTAGTGGCTGCTCTCTTTGTAAAAGGATGTAGTGCACAGCAAGGTATATACGCGGCATGGAAGGATCGGAATCAATGTTCAAGTCCCAATGCAGGATGGCCAATGGCAGCCTTTGCTGGTATATTAGGTGTTAAGTTGAGTAAGAAGGGAGAGTATTGCTTGAATTCAAGTGGTGTAGAACCTGGTCCTAGCAATATACGTGCTGGTCATCGTGTGGCTTCGATTGCTGGAGGGTTGACAGTGTTAGTTGCTGTTATTACATTGGTAGTTATGAAATAGACGGTGGCAGTTAAAGTATCAACAATGAAACAACACATATTCTATTTTACAATACATCAAGATGCGGTGGCAAAGTCCCTCCGAGAGAACGGTTTAGCTTCTCTACAAACCACCAAAGAGTTGATCCAAGACGTCTCCGTGAGGACCACGGCTTACATGAGTTGATAACTTGGGTCTAAATTCAGCATTCACAGTACTACTTGAGGCGGCAGAAGATGATTGGTTGGTCGTATTACAATTGTCATCAGTACTCTTTGGCATCTTCTGATGAGCCGTGGTAGACTTCTTCTCCGCGGATAATGATCGTTCAGAGGTGCAGCCTTTGTCTGTTAAACTCGGCAGCTTATTAGCAGCTTTAGTGGGCATCCGATCGGCGGCGTCGTTGGTATTAGCAATCTGTACAGTATTGGAATCCAACTTGTTTGGTTCATCCTTATTTACAACTTCTTGGTGGTGAGAAGACTCCTCAATCTTGGGCTTATCGATCTTCTGAGCCTTTGATAATCTGTTCTGCTGTTGGGTGGAGGACCTCTTCCTCTTCTCTTTCTTGGCCGCCTTCTTCTTGGCCTTGCGTTGTGCCTTGGTTGGCGGCATGTCATCTTCCTCCTTGTGTGGGAGTTTGGCAGATGGTTCGGGAAGCGTTGATTGGTTCATCTCATTATTGAGAGGTTCTTTAGTGGTTGATGTGTCATCTGCCACCCCGGTGGTAGTCATTTGATTGTTTGGCATTTGATAATTCGTATTCTGTTTCATTAATTGTGGCTGAGGCACCATCATGTGCTGCGGCATAGCATTGGGCATGCCAATGGGTTGCTGAATAGGAGGTTGCTTCTTAGATGGCATCTTCTCTTCTTCCATACCTTTCTGTTGTGTGTGATGAACATGATGCCCATCAACTTGAATACCACCACCAACGGCTGACTCGTTTAATAAGTTGGATTGGCTAGTGATAGAAGACAAGGGACTACCCTGCATGTTCACCTCAACCCCATTATTAAAGTATCGAATTGGAAGAGGCTTAAGTTGAGCTGGTCGACTATCATTCAGGGGCGTCGTCAATACTTCATGAGTAGAATTATCATTTGGTTCTTCTTGTTGTTGAATTGCTTGACTTGTACTAGCCTCATCATCATCATCATCCAATTTATTAGATGGCTGTATTCGGAATCTACTAAGTCCATTACCACCTCCACTTTCATCATTACGTAGTATATCCAAACCACCACCGTTACCAACATTAGTATTATTCATCGTATCAAAATCAAAGTTAAAACTACTCTTCTTCTGTGTATTTTGATACGAATTGTGGGTATTAAAGTCCAATCCCCCTCCTCTGCTGCCAAGGCCCATCATCATGGGACGTTGCTGCTGATGCTGATTACTATTCAAGTTCATATGCTGCTGTTTCATTAACGCAACCTCTTTCATTTCACGTTGAATGGCACGTTCACGAATAACAATCTCCTGCATCTGATGCTGACGTTTCTTAGCCGACTGACTCTCTTGTTGATTAACAAAACGTTCAATTGAATCGGTATTGAATAAAGAATCATTTTGCTGTTGACGACGTGTCATTGGCATATTAGTATTATCATGTTGTTGATTGGACATTAGCATATTATTAAATGGCAATTCATTATGTTGAGAAGTAACATCCATCCCAAAGTTATGTTGTTTGTTACCGTTTCGGATAATCTTTCTTTTTGATGTGGTATTATCTTCTTCTTTATTAACTGTTATTGCTGGTGGTGGTGCTGTGTTGGTGGTGGTAACATTGGTTGAAATATGACGTTTTGTTCGATTCTTATTACGGGTGGGTTTAGTCGTCCTTTCAAACGGAGGAACTACAATCGATTCGTAATTCTTAATCAGGGCAGACTTCTTGTTTCTTCTTGCACCAAATGATCTATTTAGATTAGCCTTGAGCCTATTGGCACCTGATGTCATCCACTTCATTATCTCTCATCACATTGGATGGTTAATAATTTGGCCACGATTAAAGGATGAGATTATAAAAGTAGATGTCAGACACACTCCCTCAACATGGACACGGGTATTAGATTGACGGGTGGTATTAGTATAGATATTAGACCACGGTATTATTGAAGAGTTACTATTGGATGTCAGGTGGATAGATAGAAGAGTGTCAAGAAGAGAGAAAAAAATGAAATCGAGTCGGACTCGCCGGTATCCTTTTTTTGTGATGGTGCGAGCGAATGATGAGGAGAGATGATTGATAAGGTATACTAAAGTGAAAGTAGTATATGAATATATATTGAGATTAGATCTATGCGAACAGACGTATAATGCGAACGTGCTATCATAGCCAACCAAGACCATAAGTACAACTTCTACCTCATACTAGTGACTAGTATGAGTAGTAGTAGTAGGATAGAGACATGCTCAGCTTTACTACAAGCAAGGTAATCGTTTCACAAGCATATATATCATTCAGTCTTCTATCATTGTATCCGGTGTGTTATGGTACTGTCTACATCCTCATCAAGCAATATATATTATCCAGTTTAATCAAAGCGGAGGCACGATTCTATCTCAATGTTTGGCATTTTCTCTGCGTACCGTCGTATCAGTACCGCCAGCATGTCATTTAGGAAAGAAAATGAAGGGCCTTTCGATTGGTGAGTCCTCATTCCTTACAAAACAGAATCGTCACACATCACCAAACACCTCATATCTCAACACAAGAAGTCACCAGTAAACAATAGCTAACTACTAAGAAACCATAGACAACTAAAGGACGGCATAATAAAATCAATAGACGGCAATATACTAGACTCTCATAATAGCATCATGAACAATAGACATTTCACGGCTCGGATGAATGAGCTCCAACTTCAGGTTCAAGGTGAGTTAGTAGAATTTAATTGATGTTACCCTAACACTAACGAGGAACATTGCATAAGAAAGAATAGTTATTGCAATATCGTACCAATGATATGAACTTTATCCTCAGCTATCTATTACCCGCAACTAATATACCCTCTCTTCTTCGCCACACAACATATACAATAATAGAGCATGAGCAACAACTATCACAAAACAATCTACCCCAACAAATCAATAATAACATGATAAATAATAATCAATTAGAACAAGCAACACGAATGCAAATCGAACAAGCATCACAAATGGGTGCACAGCGTATGGGTATGATTCCTGTGCAGCAGCAGCTTACTGGTGCTAATAATAATATGATGAACAATAACATGATGATAGGCGGTGGTGCTAGTAATTGTATGATTGCAGGCGTAGGTGTTGCAAGCGGTGTAGCAAACAACAATAGCATGATGAACAATAATAATGGTATGAACAACTATCAATTAGAACAAGCACATCATCATAATTTAATACAACGGAATAATGAACTATTACCAATAACATTCGGAGGCGTCTCTTCTTCCTCGCACTCTGCTACTACAATGAATAATAATAACATTGGTCTAACTATTGGTCAACAACAAATTTTACAACAAAGACAGCAGCAGCAGAGTATAGAAGCACAACGTAACTATGCATTGCAGGGAAATGCACCTATAATAAATATGAATAATATTGGTCAACAGCAGCAGAGTATAGACGGCATGAGAGGAGGCGGGGGCACTATCCCTTCCTCTACAACAATGAATTATACACCAACTGCATCTATGAATATGAATATTATTGGTCAACAACAGCAAAGTTTTCCTTCGTCTCTTGCACCGCCACCAACTGGGGTGCCAAATGGGATGCAATATGATGCAATCAACAACATGGCACAGAATGCACAAGTTGCACAACTACAATTACAGCACTTAAAACAAAAACAAGAATTGATTATTAAGGAACAGCAGAATCAATTGGTATTGCAACGTGAGATGATGGGTCAACAAGTTGGTATGAACCAAATGTCTGTGGGTAGTGGTATGCCCGGGCAAATGGGTGTGCCTCAAAGTGTGTCCCAAATGCCAGGCATGAATATGGGAAGTGTGGGTGGGTTGAACAATATGGGAGGAGTTGGTGGTATGGGCAGTGTACCACAAATTAGTGGAGTGAACAATATGAACATGCAGGGTATGTCCATTGGACAAAGTATAAACATGCCAGGTATGAACACGAATGGTATGCCAAGTATAAACGAGAATCGTATACCAAGTATTATACAAGGTATAGATGCTAATGGTAATCATCACCCAACAAGTGCCATTGGTAATAGTGCCAATTTGGCATATGCACAGAGTGTGCAACAGCAACAACAAATACAGCAGCAGCAGCAGCAGCAGCAGCAGCAACAGATGGTTATAATGGTAGGAGGACCGAATGTAAGCGGAGTTAATAACAATATGATAACTGTAGGAGTTGATAATAACAACGCTATGAATAATGGTCAGGTTCCCATTGGTCAGGCTAATATGATGGTAGTAGGGAATGAGCCTATGCCAGGGAATGGGGTATCGATTACTACTGCTGCTAATCCATCTAATAATACAACAACAACGGCAGCAGGGAAGAATGATAGTAATATCAATCGAAGATTACGTCAATTGGCACAAATGTCAGATGAGGAATTGTTAGCCCGGTCAGTGGAGGCTGCCAAATCAAAACAGCAAGATAGCAGTAGTAAGAATAAGTCAATTGGTAGTGCAGAAAAGGCAGGGATTGACGAACAACTTCTTGAGGATCTAACAAAGAAGATGAAGAAGAAACAGCAAGAGAAGAAGGAACAAGAGAAGGAACAGGAACAGAAGGAGTTAATAAAACAAGCTAATCAACAAGCATCTCAAGATTCCATGATTGAAAAGTTCTTAACAATGGTAATAACACGTGTACCCGAAATATCATCTG
>Ga0075439_13522_pt1 | contig 12814 bp, 11 predicted proteins | sample MintriSingleCell_FD_74264 | JGI IMG/M metagenome (GOLD analysis project Ga0075439, IMG submission 74264) | Marine eukaryotic communities from Monterey Bay, USA to study complex ecological interactions - Minidiscus trioculatus JGI Plate_4_G5... | ecosystem: Environmental > Aquatic > Marine >... | reverse complement strand
CACTCATTTCTTTACTAATATCGGAGTATTCAACAATACATGGATTGCCACCCTTAGTGGCCACTACACCCACCTTTTCATCGGGAGAAGTCTTCCACAATACTTTATTACCACAATCGGCATCCTTTTTAATACAATAACCAACAAAGGTTGGATCGGCGGGCTTTACTAAGGCATTATCAACACCAAATGCATGAATGTACTTAATACCACGTTTCTTCATATCATTTAATATCCCATGCTTGACTAATGCGGGATAGATGCCACCATTACCATCAGGTGCCACTGCCAATGATGTTTGAGTTTCTAATATCATTTTACCATCAGGAGACGTTAATGCCGGTAATGTACCCTGAGGAAAAAAGTGTACATCAATACCAAAGTTATCACTCTTTTCAAAGTATTCAGTAGTTGCCTTGTGATTTAATGGACTTGTCATAATATAGAATGGTACAGCCTTGGCCCCCTTACCAGATAACTCTCCCAACTTTTTAATACGTTCCGACATGTACTGGAAGAGTGTCGACTTGGATGGTAGTCCAATATCATACATGCCTTTTGGTCCATTATATCCCAATCGAGTGCCCTGTCCACCTGCCAGTAAAAGTGCTGCTACCTCACCGTTTGATACAGCCTTCATACCAATTGAGTTTGATTCCTTTAAAGTATCTTGTTGGGAAGTATCTTTGGTACTTAATCCACCAATGAATGGTTCAACCATATCTTCTTTAGCAACATTGGTTGGATCAAAGTTCTTTAACTTTTCTTCCTCGTCTAATGCTCCCTGGAGGTACGATGCTAGTTTTTCCAATGGTATTTCATTAATTGATTGTAGGAAGGATAATTTGTCTGATTGAGAAATTGTATCGTCGGAGAGATGAGTTAGAATATGTAGTTGATTCGCTGCCTCGCATCTTTTGGTGATTGATGCCAGGAGAGTATTGTATTCATCAGTCATGTTGGTATTATATTGCAATAGATTTATTGATAATTGTATGGAGAAGAGATGCATGCATACGATAGAGGCGGCCGCTGATAGATGGAGGGCTCTACAAATGTCTTTGTCATTTTTTTAGGGCTGCTCTACACCGATACCAACGACAATGTCCGTCAAATAAAGAGAATAGCCTAGAAAAGCCTTCATCTTCTTCATCCTATTGTCTATCTACAGAGTAGTTTACATCATCATCCTCTTTGGTACTGCGCAGGAAGTATTACTGTTGGCGGCGGCGGTCTGTGTATAAGTATATTCCGGGATAAGAAGTAAGGATACGCTCGGTATCCTTCGCCCCGCCCTCATTACAAAGTCGTGAGAGTAGATACTTGCATAATATAACATGAGATGTCAAGATTATCTACTCATCATTGTCCTAGTTATAATTGCTTGCGGGAAAGAGAATATATACTGCAATGCTCTTCTACCATCACCATCCCTTCTGGTGAGTAAAAGAGCTTGGGACTGTCAAACTCTTGTATCAGTTCGAAAGATATCCAATGACGACAAGAGTAATATATTTGATATAGTTCGGGGTGGAGATATTAACTTCATCTCTAGAGTAAAAGAAGGATATAATCAAAGAATAGCCGCGGATCCATCATTTCTATCTAAATCAATAATCGAAGTTATATTAGCAGCATTAACACAATACATTGCTGAGGTAAGTAGAAGAGGGCAGCCTCGGATAATACCAGAGATAGATTTTGTATTTGCTGGAGTATTGACTGCAGTGTGCGGGAAGTACTATAGTATGTGGAGAGTTGCAAGGACTGTTACTAGCAGTGACAATACTGATGATGTCATCATAGAAACAAAAGAGAGTAGTAATGATTGGAGAGACAAGATTCCCAACAATGCATTCCAATCTACTTTACTCGACGGCCGAACTATACCAACACTACAATCTCGCTTGTTATCATTCATCATACCCATGCCTAACCTCTTCAAAGCTGGTGTTATTGCATCAACTCTTGGATATGGATTAACCGCTTTACTCATACATATACGAACATTATTAATACCTCACTATGTGGCTGCAACAAAACCAGTATCTGTCATTGGTGCCTCTTTTTATACTGGAGTTTTCATGGCATTAGTATCTAACATTCGATATCAACTATTGCAAGGTGTTATTGAGCCGTTCATAGATAGTGCATTCAATAAATTGGAAGCTATTAGTAGTGATAGAAAGGATGCAATACTCGGCAAGCTGAAGATCCTGGCAAATGTCAAAAGATTAACTATTGTCTTGGTTAGACTGGGCAATGGTTTATTAGGCAGCTTTATTGCTATTACCGGTATGAGAGCTTTTGGTCTTCAACAACTAAAGGAATAGTACAGTTAGTGGCTTGCCACAGGTTACAAGTTAATGTCACTAATAATAACTTTACTGCTGCAATTACTTGTCATCACTTTAATTTCCTATGCCAACCTGTTTACCGAGATTCTTGAAACTATCAATCATATTATTTACTTGACCCTGAACATTCTCTTGCAGTCTATTTGGTGGGAACATACTGAATCTCGAATCACTACTTAATAATGATTTGCCATCAACATCTGTTCCTGTCCAAACCACATAAAGCTTCAAATCACATGCAGTATTCCCAGTTGCTTGAAATTTGATACACTCTGAAACACTAAAGTAACATCCATTAACAGGTTGATTAATCTGCTCAGAGGTTGCCAAACTCCCATCAAAGTTGTATGTGTTTGCTACACATTGACTCTTTTCACAGAATACACAGGCGTCATCCCATGCAATTCCACGAACTACACCATCTTCGACGTCAACAATAGCAGTTAGAAAGGGGTAGATACGTTGTGATGTTGAATCATAATATCTTCGAAGGAAGGAGAGTCTAGTTTGTGTTTGTATTGGTATTAATTGAGGTTAGTAAACAAGTTAATATTTACAAAAATATACTACATATATAACACTACAACTTACGATGATTGAGATGCAGCAAATATATGAGCAGCATCTGCATCAGTATTGAAAGTAGCCTTTTCCTTTTCACCGTCTTCACCCACAATTGCATTGAATGCTAAAGAAATGATGTGGGCAAGAATTGTTGAGTGTTATGATTTGCAAACAACACATATCTTATGCATAAACATATGATCAAAAAGATCTGATAGGAGTAGATTTATACTCTATTCGGAGCATCGGCATAACATCACAGGATAATATCCAAACAATTGCCATGTATATGTAGACATTTTTGCAATCAACAATAACATGACATATCTTATACACAAAATTATACATAACAAACTTACATCCCGGAACCTCATAACTTGAAAACTCATCAGCAATTAAATTAACACTAAATCTCTTATAATCAATATTATTATTCCAATCACCATTAGGCCCGACATATAAACAAACTGTTGTTATATCACCCTTACGAACTTGGTGTGTAACTTCGCGATTATTCGGATCGACACAATCATATGATGTGATTGTTGATTGAGAAAAAGTTGATGGTATGTTTGATAATATAAGTATACATACTACCGAGAGGATATAATATGATAGTGATTGATACATATTAATTGAATGGCGGCGGTGTATATATTGGGCGGCCACTGAGAGGTAATATTACAAGTTTGGTTTTTTATTTATTGTTTGAGTTTTGCAAATTGCAGTTTGCAATAAGATACCGTACAGTATTATACTTTTCAACTTGCCGATAGATTGCCCGTATGGCGCAGTGGTAACGCATCTCACTTGTAATGAGAAGATCCCTGGTTCGACTCCGGGTGCAGGCTGACTTTCTTTTGCTTCTTGTCATTCGACAATCATCTTTTAATGCTTGTAATATCATCTACACATCCTATTCCATCTCTTACACAAGCGGTTTGACGTAAAACGGCCTGAAACTCATGTTTTTAGAGTCATTTAGGTATGACATAACCCTAACCTAAAAATTTTGCATCTCACTTGTAATGAGAAGAACCCTTGGTCTCGACACCGGGTGCAGGCTGACTTTCTTTTGCTTCTTGTCATTCGACAATCATCTTTTAATGCTTGTAATAAAGCCTCGCTGCACTCGGCTATCATCTTGCGCTGTTTATCACTTTTTTTGCATTTTGCCTGTAAAATCATAAAATATCCACATACTTTCGTTCTCTCTTTGTTGCCGTGCGCAGCACAGCGTCGCAGACCTTGCCGAGAGGCGCCCACGGCAGTGATTGACAACATACGTAACTTAACTCAACTTAATTATCAACAAAAGTTGCATCATCAGCTAAGTTTTAGCGGTATCCTCCCCCAACCAAAATTCCACACAAGTTAGAGAAGATAGAGACAGAAGTTCATTGATATCATCATATGATCTTTATTAGCTATTATATAGCTCGACTATCTATCTACTCTACCGACTTAACAGCCAACTTTGAATGATCGGCCTTCATGGCTCTCCTCAACCTAACCCTCAACCCTTCGATATCAAATCTCGGCTTACCCGGTTCTTCGTGAAACTTCTTCTGAGTAGGCTTGTAGAGCTTATTGAACTTCCACAAGAGCACACACAACTGTTCCTTGCTAAGCTTATCTACATCCATATCATTATTACAGAAGAATGTAAGCGTTTCTTGATACATCCCATCATACTTTGCTTGCAAATTGGCTGCGGCACTACTCTTTGAAACAGCTTCGACTAAACGTACTTCAACTAAATTGTAATCGTTATACCTACTTGGATCTCCTTTTTTGGTATGTGAGTTGTAATACATCATCTTAAGTATGTGTAGAGAGAGAGAGAGAGAGAGAGAGAGTGAGTAAGTTCACAACAAGGTAGAGAAAGCATATCACATGTACATTTACAAACTCACCGTGTTGTCATGTACAACTTTATGCCCTTCAAAATGAAGAACCTTATTTCGTTTCTGCTTCTTAATGCCTTTACCGGAATGCTCCGGTCCACACCTACTTTGAAGCCCTCCATACGTAATACAAACAAAGTCTGCCGCACGAAAGATAGTCTCGTGAGTAGTAGTCTCTGTGTATGACTCCCACCCATTCGTTTCCTTGTTCTTCTTCCTCCGCTTCTTTCGCTCTTCAAACACAATAACCGTCTTATCTTCAGGGACTACAAATGACGATCCATCAACAGTAGGATTGTTATCATTGGCAGTACCTCGGCACATCACAAAGAAAGGTTTACCCGAAACAACAAGTTCTTGTAATCGCCTATCTAACATTGCCGAATAGTCCACTGGTGTCGGATTGTGACGATTTGATGTGGTGTTACCACGATTTGTAACTTGTTGCTGATTAGCCGATTGATTGGCCGATACTACTTCTAGACGAGCTTCATTTTCAGCCGTTGGATTCTCAATACCTTTCAATGCTTCATATTCATAAGCTTCTTTGATATTCTTCCTACCAGCACAAGCTTTGCACACAATCAACTTGGAAAGACCATGACCCACAATATGTGCACCGATACAATCTGGTGGATTTGTCATTGTATATTCTTTACCACAAGGCGATTCGGCCATACCGAAGATGCTTGGGTATCCGCCACAAACCCCAGTAGATATAGGCGTTCCACTCTCGATGTTGTAATGAGGATTGGCAAGACAGCCAAAGAATTGATCGAACTTGCCATTACCTAAACGCCACAAGATGTGCACAATAACATGAAACTCCAACCGAAGGACGCTTTGTACGGATTGGAAAAGGTGTGGGATACCACCACACGGTACATTCCAACAGGTAGACAGCGATGAACTGCAAATCGGATTGAACTGTCAGCATCTTCAAAATCACCAAGCCGGCCAACGAGGTTCATCAAGAATGTTTGGTAGATTCTACGGCTCAGATCCATTTCTTGTCGTGGTACCCACTCATACTTGTGAAACAAACTCTTGAGAAATAAAAGGTCTGATGTAGTAATACATCGTTGTTCACGGTCAACGGCTTCTGGTACGGCATGGATTGGAAAGTGTGATCTTGTCACAAGAAGTGCATGACCTGACTGTCCTTCGAGGAAATAAGGAGCGTCCGATCTAGCTGCCATGTAGATTCGTTCCTCGGGGAATTGAAGTTTGAACCAATTGGAGGTGAGAGAATGACTACTCACAATATCAACAGACTCATGCTTGGCCAAAAGTAGGTTGGCTGATGGAAGAGTTGGGTTGTAGTTTCAGGTTGTTGTTTCGATTGGGTTGTTAGTTATTATTATGAAACATGCTAACTTCCTAATAGAACAATTCTGCCCCTCTTCTACTCAAGATTTCTCATTCCTCACTTTCTTAGTACCTTGGAGGAGCTGATGGTGAACTTACAACAGTCACATTAGGATTGTAGACAGTTCCGGTAACCACGGGTTGTTGAGTTGTAACATACATAGGCTGAGGTTGAGTAGCGTGATAGCTTCCGCCTACACTAGTGACAACATTTGGTTGTTGCACAACTTGTGCCATCACAGTGGGCTGAAATTGTTGTTGTTGTACAACATTGGGTTGCTGGACATGAGTTGTAGTAGCTGACATACTCAGAGCTGGCGCAGTTGATTGACCATTTCGCCCAAGGCCCGAGCTGTTGATTTGATACACAATCTTTCCCGTACCCTTGTTGTTAGCTTTGAAGAATTTAGTACAACAGAAACAGCAACAGGCTATGAACGCCACACCAGCAATTGCTAGACCAACAAACACAGCCACAGCGGAGCCGCCTTCGAGGGTTGTTGTTGTGGAGTTGTTAGGGCACGTTTGGCTCGCCGTTATTCCTCCAATCTCACAACAGGCTTTCTCTTCGTATGATTTGCCTTCTAAATCAGTGTTATCCCAGAGGTTATTTGGTAGATCTGACACAAAAGGACACTTCTCAGGTATGACACCAATAAAAGAAGAGTCGTTATTGCCACATCGACCACATGTAGCCTCAGATCCTCCTCCAAGAAACCGCAAAGCGTCTAGTTCACATTCTGTAAGTTCAATCTTGGGACAAGTTGCAGTTGACAATCTCACAAATCTATCGAGCATGTTTGAGGAGGAAGCAGATTCTCCCAGGACTTGTTCAAAGGCGTCAAGATACATATCGATTGCAGCAACACCCAAGAACAACGGTGGCTCTACTGACCTATCATATACGGGGACAGAGACAGTAGTTCCCTTCTTGCCTGCTGGATTGGCGAATTCATACGGTTCCACCCAGCTTACAAAATCTTCATTACCTCCTTCTCCTAGACCAAACAAAATAAAAAAGTGATAACTTCTTCAAAGCTCGTTGAGAATTTAAAAGTGATATCACAACTGGAGTCGTTGAACAAGGCATTGAGGAGGGAAACGTTCCTCCCCTGTACGGAAACGTTCTCTCGACTTGGCTGGCGATGGTATCTCCCTTACTCGTCGAAAGGAGCTCTCTTTGTGGCAGTAGTAGATGCTATCATCAAGAAGTTGGAAGTGAGACACACATACATGAGTCGTGGCCACATAAACCGACTTATTTTACTCAACATGGAAAACTTGGAGAGTGTTAGCTCCCAACTCTAGTTTGTTCAAGGAGGTTTGTGCACAGTTTGTTGAAGGTTTGTGTACAGTTTGTTAAATTCTAGTTCGTTTATATAGATTTTGAGTCAAGTTTTACTTGTAAAAGCTAGTGAGTAGTTAAAAGACACTTGACGATTTGATCTTATGTTTTATGAAAGTCACCTAGGCGTTACTACCCATCTTGTCTTGCCTTTTCTTGATGATATTACTGTATTCTTATAACACATATTATGCACTCCTACCACAACATACCTCATCCACTCATACTATCCCCCTCTTTTCAGTCGACTCATGCCTTAACCCCTGCGGAATTGTCCCTCCCTTTGACGTAAATCCCATTCCCAACGATTTAAATCTTCTTCTCTTTGACCTAATTGTCCCTCCCGACGACGTAAATTCCCCTCCCAACGACTCAAGCCTCCTTCTCTTCCATGTAATTGTTGTAACTCTTGATTCATACGTTGAACTCGTATTTCCCCTCGGTTTATCTTATCATTCTTCTCGTTCAACTGTTGATCCTTATCACGTATCTCGTTCTTCAGACGTTGAATCTCTTCCTCCATGTCAGATTTATCTTGTAATGAAAAAGTCTTCCGAGGCATTCTACTACCCGTCCCTTCGATTACTGCATTTGTAGCTTCACTAATCTCTCGTGCCTTATTATCAATTTGTTTCTCCGTGTAATGATTGTCTAATGTTTTCTTTTTGAGTTCAGCGAGGTCGCTTGGAGTGCACATCTTCAACAAGTCATACTTGGTCAAGTCGGAGCTCACTTTACTATTATCGATACCCAAAATACTGTACGGAGATGACCCAAACTCTGGGTGTGATAAGAAGTAATTTCCATTTGTGCCTTTGATGACGACGATCCCTTTTCTTTTCATCTGCTGTAAAAAAACATTCCAATCAACATGTCCCCATAATTGAGATAGGACATACTCAATGAATTCATCCTTTTCCATGATATGAACAACCCATTCACTACATTTCTTGGGATCCATGTTATCTTGAAATAGATCTAACACATTGTCACGCGGTATATACCTGATGATCTCTGAACTACTTTCTGTTGTGACAGCTGTGTATAGAAGAGCCATCGGATTGTCATTATGCATCATTGAAACAATCTTATTCGGCTGATTATATATAGGCGATTGGTATAGAGTTGTGATTAGAGGAAATTTGTATATTGCAACTTCTAGAAAATATCATATCAATATTCTTACCTTGACCTTTTCACGCAGAACCTTAGTCAATATCTCAACATCACTATCAACACTGTTCAATCTTTGATTTCTAATATCCGCCAACAACTTATTTTTCAACTCCTCATCTTTCATATCGTCGAGTAAGTCAACAAGTGCCTGAGCTGTCTCATCATACACCAACTCGTCTTGAGTCACACCTTGACAAAAGGCTCGTTTGGAATCATCCACGATATGATTCACTCTCTGCTTTATAGAACACTCAACGTCAGCAAATTTATCCGGTACATAATCACCGTGTTTACCACATAGCGGAGTTGAAGATTCATATCGAGCCCAAGAATAACATGAATCCACGCAACAAAGAGGTGTTAGTGATAAGCTAAGTACATCTTGTCTTTGGTACTTTATGCCAGTGTTAATCTTCCCCCGGCCCTTCTTAATTCGAATTGAAATAGTCTTAGCTTTGGTCACTTCCGATTGGGTAGAATCCCTTTTGCCACTATCTATTCCAAAAAGTTCAAATAATTTATATACCCGATCCCTTAACATATACTTATCCACAAGCTCACAAACTATAGTTAGATGAGCTGTGGAAAGTTGATCAAGTTTCACAACTATTTGATCCGCTTTCTCCACACTCACAGCGCCATTGTTGAGATTCTCGATCTTTTTCAGTACCTTAATCTTATAATGTGCGGATAAAACCATAATTGCTTTACCAGCTGCAACCAATGATTCTTCAAGTGGTGTTGTGTTTCTGTTGTTTTTTTTGGTAAAAGGGAAATTATGTACAAAACAATTGCTTGTTGATCTTTGATTTGAAACCGTGGAATGACATGGTACATGACGGTTACAGTTTCCAAACGCACATCGTTGATATACCTCATGATGTAATATACCACTTAGCCGATAAGTGCTTGTCGACTTATTCACATTCCAAAGCTGGTTAGTAGACGATATTACCAGCTTGTTTATAACTGGTTGACCGTCTTTCATTTCGTCATCCTCTAGGATATTATATGTTGCAAGTTGTTTGATAAATTCCAATGGTAAAAGATCCAAAACAATACCCACTCTTCCCTCATCCGCCGTGGGTGGTTTCCCTATGAATATAGATTTTCCATCAAAGCTATCCTCTAAAATAATATTGGATACAATTGTAGAACGCTGCTTTTCATTTAATTGGCCAAATCTTTGTACGACCATACGTGAATATTTGATGATTTTCTTCTGCTTTTTCTTCTGCACTTTAGCCTCACGTCTTTCTGCCGAGGTAAGACCAATACGTTCGATTATGGATGGATTTGTTGACGTAGCTGGTGTTAATATGGTATTATTATCATCATCATCAACATCAATTTCATCAAAACTAGGTTCAGCATTAGGTAATCCCGAAGACAATAAAATATTGTTGTTGTCATTGGGTTGTGGACTATTTGGTGTATCACCCCTGGAAGGTGGTGGTATACTTTTTGGTGTGCCACCACGACTTCCTAGATTTCCTATTGATGGAGTAAGCCGACGTATTGTCCCTCCGAAACGACTCATACCACTTGCAAATGTCCCTTCTGTAGTGGAATTGCTATGGCTTGATTTTGTTTTCTTTTTATTACGAGGATTAGCTGTGTTTGCTGTGTTTGCCGTGTTTGGTGGTGTATCCTCGTCCATATTGCATATATCTATTGATACAATACTACCATACCAATTAAATAAATAACTGATGCTATTATTAATCAACTCTCGTCTACCTTAGATAGGAGTAAGAAAGAGTTTACTAAAAGGGCCGGTCTGTCTGTCAGCGGCTCAATCATTCAATCAATGTACTGGCCATCCATGGGGTATCGTATCATAGGCTATATATCATTAGAATGAGTGCTAATATATGTGCAGCGAAGGATAAATGCTCTTTGAGTCATACTCCATTACCCACTACAAACTTGACGTATGAAAATCGTTGCTGTGTATGTCAGGGTACAGTACATCTAAATGGGTGTTGTTACAAATTCAACGAACTAGAACTATACAAAGTATATATTGGTTATGGGCAGCTATCACCTGAAGGCCAACAAAATATATCAAAAGAAGGATTAGTTGTTTGTTTGCATTGTGTTGAATCTTGCGGCAATGATATAACAAAAGTGACAGTGGCTGAAATACACCAGAAACTAGATAACATGACGAATGAAGTTATTACTGCAATTCTACCCACAACAAACAATGCAACATGGTTGACTCATTATCATTTGACCACTATGCGGGCATCACGTGTTTTATCCCGAATACGCCGTCTTGTAAATGATGTTCATACATTGACAATCCGAGGTATGTATTATGAACATGAGTTGCTCTTTCAATCAGCTAAAGTATGTGGGATATTCTTGCGTGAATTAGCATGTAGAATGAACCTATCAATCAATAATATTGGTATTCGACCCGACTCATCGCGAGGTAAGTCGTTGTTTAGAGTGTTTTGTTTATAATATCTATAATTATTAACACTTACCAACCATTATGTGTTTAATTAAGGTAAAATTGCCGCATCACCAAACTTCAGACTTCGACTCAAACGTGGAAATGAAACTGAGGTTGTAGATTTTGCACCCAAGGTAATCAGTACTATGTTAATGCACAGTATTCCAAGTGCATTTCTAGAAGCACTTGATCAAACTGCCGATCATAATGGGAACGTTGTGGAGATTACTCATATTGGGTTGAATGGTGATGGTACCACCTTTGAACCTCAACACATTATTGTGATTGAGAAGAAACATTGGCCAGAGCAGTTGATCAAGGATGGAATTTGCACTGAGAGAAAGATTATTATGGTATGCAGTGAAGGAAATCAAGCCCATAGTGTTCTGGCATGTGTCAAATTCTTACACACAACTTTCCCAAATGTCAATATCACTGCTGGAGGAGATCCCGGTCCTGTCGGATGTGAAATTGTGGCACGTTATCACTATGCAGAATCATATGGATTCAAATTTAGTGTTGCATGGGATAAGTTGAAATGGGGATTTCTTCTACCTCGAGATGTATATGAAGATGAACATACAAAAGACTCCCTCCATTTATCACGAAGTGGTATTACTGACAGAGACCGACAAGCATATCAACGTCTTCAACAACATCCTTGGTTCCTTTATGGAAATGGACAAGCAAAGTTAGCAGAACTTGGGCGTATGATGACTGAGGTTGAGAAGCATGAGATGAATGGCTATAAGCCAAGTGGAGGAAGAACATTGAAGGAGTTTGTCCTAACAGGATTTGCCAACGCTTTGTAGGAGGATAGAAATTATAACATAAGGTGTCACACACACGAATACTCACTTTTAATTCACACGAGCACCTAATAAAAATCACTTTTTATTTTGTTAGTAGGTCCTCACGTTAAATATCACTTATTAACTTAGTTTATGCTACTACTTTGATGGGTGGGACGAAGAACGATATAAAAAATGAGCATATAACTTGTAATAAGATGACATGGCATCTATCAAATCACCGGACAAGTCGTCAACCTTGGCCCAAATGCCGTTCGTAGAGCATGCGATATTCTTAGTTACTGTATGATCGGCATTCTGGCCAAGAGAATATGTAAAGACGGTTGTATTTCTACCTAATGCCAACGACAAATATCGTGTATTGTAATTGACGAGGGCAGTGACAGCTTCTTCACTTTCGCCAGCAGTAATCGTTCCATCAGTCATGAAAAATATTGCTATATTGCAGCCACTAGTTGACTCGCTACGGATCGTATTACTGATGGCATTAAAAGCCGTGTTGAAGGCGTCGAAGAAATTGGTAGCTCCTCCAGCTTCAAGTTGTTCAATCGACTCAATGAGGAGTTCTTTGTTCTCCGTTGTTGCCCGAATAAGCTTGTCTTCTCCTGCCAACTGAGTTGCTGTGCTGTCAAATGATACAACTGCAAACCGATCTGCAACCGTGAGAGTTTCTACGACTGTGGTAGCTGCTCTTTTTGCTAACTCGATGCGCCCATAGTCATTCATGCTTCCACTCGTATCGATGACCAACACCACATCTTTTGGACCGCTTGAAGCTGCTACAAACCAAGGTCTCTTGCGAGGATCATAGACCCCACAAG
>Ga0075439_13173_pt1 | contig 12834 bp, 13 predicted proteins | sample MintriSingleCell_FD_74264 | JGI IMG/M metagenome (GOLD analysis project Ga0075439, IMG submission 74264) | Marine eukaryotic communities from Monterey Bay, USA to study complex ecological interactions - Minidiscus trioculatus JGI Plate_4_G5... | ecosystem: Environmental > Aquatic > Marine >... | reverse complement strand
CAGGACAATTACTTTTGTATATTGAATGAGCATCGGTCGACCTCGTGTGGCTTATTATCATGGTTGATACTATTTTTGTGTGTGGAGGATACTATTTACCTTGAAAATTCATATTCATTTGCATTTTTTTGAGCTCATAACCTGAGATGCAAAGTGCTTTGGGGTGAACAGGATACCAACTTAGGTGACCGCTGATGGCTGCTTGACGCTTAGTAAAATTTCAAACAACAGCGATCAAGTTGAAGTAGATTACAATTACTTGAGACGATATCAAACCAAGGTGAGATGAGGTTGGGCATTGATGCTTATTTGACGACGATATTTGTCGGTTTGTTCATAAGTCAGAGCTTGGATACAGTAGTACACATCATGTGTTCATCACATAAATTCCTGCACAATCGTACCTTACTACATACCATAAAGTAATATGGTATGGATTGGGGTTGATAGAGAGGCTTGATCTCCTTAATATTTGCAAATATTGTCCTAACCCTTGCTGTTCTTGTCTTACACTGAATTTAGAAAGCTACAACTACAACATCTATTAAAACATAAGTCATAATACTACTTTTTACTTCAAAATGGAAGGCGCTATCTTCGGTTTATTCCTTCGACAAATGATTATGGGAGGATTTCACGATGATTACAATCCATGGCATGGACGGGCTGAGAAGTCAGGGTAAGTTGGTTAGTTATTTGAGAGAAATAAGTTATCACCTTTGATGTTTCTAACCTTCATTTTGCACAGATCTGCTAAACATCGAGAGGTTGTTGCAACTAAAAAGTTCGACTACTTGGAAACACAAATGAAGATGGCACTTTTTGAGAACACAAAGGTTGTGCTTGGTTTGGGAATTAAATCCAACAATTCGCCCTTACGGCTGTTATCTGTTGAGTTAATAGATCATGTAATGTCTTTTGTTGGAGGAAGTGTAAAAGGTAATAGGGCAAAAGAGGTATCAAGAAATCGTTCGGGATTAGCAATTATCCCTTTTGAAGGATGTCATTATAGGGATTGTGGGTCGAAGCCAAGGGGTAATAATACAGAAGAAGAAGAAGAAGAAGATAATGTTGGTATCAATTTGGCTGATTTGGATCTTTTTACTCCGGGCAAGAAGATATCCATCCCGTTAACATTGCCTAATCACCACATGACAGGGCCTTGTTATCGTGATCTAAGGAAGCACATAATATCTCATGAAGGATGGGACGTCAAAAGAGTTGCCGCTACTCCTCAAGAAAGGAGAGAGTACAGAGAGACACGAAAAGGAAAGAGTTACTTCATCAACGCGGTCTACAAGGTTCAAGGTGTTGAACCTAAGAAGAAGCGGAGTAGGAAATCTCCACCAGAAAAAGCAAAATCTCTCACAGCAGAAGAGGAAGGGGTTGCAAAAACAGCCCTTGAAAAGGCAGTAGCATCAGCGGAGAATGATGGAGAAGTTGATCCTGGTTGTTTACAACAAGCTATAAACGCAGGCTATTCTAAACAGTTCGTCCTTGGAAAGGCCGCTGATCGTTGGAATGAGATGAAAGATACAAAGCCCTCAGCTGCAAAGAAGCCCAAGACAGAGAATTAAAAGGGGCAAATGGGGATTGATATAAAGGAATCGAGAAAAATACATGTACAATAGTAATTGTTGATAAAAAGAAAAAGTTGTAGATCCATTATTTTGCGCTGGTCTAACAGCAAGTTCTCCACCCTTAAATGCGTCGTTCTCATGTCATGTGCATACATATATAACAGGTGCTGCCTGCTCTATTCTCCCCAGTCCCCAGATTATATCAATTAATCCTCGACATCAAGGATATCAATATTCTCTTTGGAAATGATGCCCATCTTTTCAAGAGCAAATCGTAATGGAGCCAATAAAGCAATCACAACTGGGAACAACACACCGATAGGACTCTCTTTTACATAAACCATGGCTGCAAGGCAAGCAATTTGAATTGCTGTAAATAATGTGGTAGTTTTTCTGGGTACTGCGGCCCATCTCTCCTTTGGTGCAACACTTGAATCCTTAAATAGTCCCTTGATTCGTTCCCACATCTCGTTACCCGGTAATGCTGATGTACCGAGGAACATGAACAAGCCCATCAATACTGGTTTTGGGATTTGAGTAAGAACTGACCGAGGTTTATCAAACAGAACACATGCCCCAATAAGACTATGAATAGACAAACCAGTAATACGCTGTTCAATGGTACTCTTCAACTTGCCAGCTGAATCAAAAATGGACAAGGCTCGTACATGACTGATACTTCGAACTGTAGCTGCAACTAGCCATGGTAATCCAACAAGAGATGTCAAGGCGGTCAAGATGGAAATAATGAGCATGTCGGCATGCATTCCATCTAACATGTTACCCTTGCGTCTTCCCTTCTCCATTTTGTACTGGGGATTATTTACCAAGCGAACAGTAATGTTTTGATCCAAAAATAGTAATACTGTGGCCATTAGAGCTGGTAAGAAGGCCCCCCATCGTGCCCATACGGGTAAATCCATCAATGGTACGAGCCATGGTCTTCCGCTAGTCGTTGCAAATGTTTCAGGAATGGCAAGAGCTGGCAAAGTGGCAGCTGCGCCTTGACTAAGCCTTGCCGATCGGGCAATGAGTGCACCAGCTAAAACCCCCAGAGTCGGGCCAAAATTTGATACATTCTTTCGAATACTCTTGTTGAAGTAGACTGTGTTTCGTAACCCCCGCAAAGTGTTTGCAGTAAAGTATGTGGATACAGCAACAATTGTTGTCAAGAGTCCTTTGGTGAAGGTTGATGCAGGGTCTGTAAATGAACGTCCAATATTTTGCACGGCTTCAACAACAAAGATGAAAGATATAAGTGTAGAAAAGATCTCATCTGTAAACCGTGTTAGATACTTGACCAAGTTTGACGCAGATGTTACAGAGCTATGCATGTATGATTGTAGATTGGCATATCCATATAAGTTGTGTGTAGAATAAAGTATCAAAGCAGAAATATGATTGTTGGAGATATTTGCAAAGTAATCACGACATATGCACAATACAAAATACACACGCACCTGGCAAACAAGATAAAACTGGTCCATATACCAGTCCAAGCATACAATGGTAAGAATGGTAAATTCATCTTCTCGGCTAACTTTACTAACGTTGCAACAAATGCCAAGACAGGACCAGTACTACCAATAATCGTCAATGGCTGAGCTGATGTCAGTGCGTAGATGAAACCACACATCGCTGTTGAACTAACCATCTCCATTGTACCGATGGCACCATTTGTGACTGAACCAAATAATGCACCAAATCCAACTGCCGGTGCTAAACATGCAAAGAATAGAAATAATGTAGCAGCTAAACATTGACTGTTAAGACCATCAGTAACATCTGATTTGTAGAGAGGTAATCGCATTTTATAATCGCGCTTAATGCCCTTTAGTAATGGTTCGAAAAGTGGTGGATTGTTATCATCATTTGTTTCTACTGCAGCTTCGGCAGTTGTTGATGACATGTATAATGGAGAAGACTTTGTTTGCTGCAAGGTGCATGATGCTGATGTGTGGTGAGTGCATGAAGTTATCAACTTAGGCCTTGATAAAGGATTTGATAAAGGCGCTGGACTAAAGGAAAATGACCATGCCGTCGAGGTACTGACAAGCACTAGAGCTACGGACAACGCCGTTACACGGAGAGACTTGATTGCCATGGTTGATAGAGTTGATAGCGCGCGATTGAAAATTATGTCAGAGCATAAATAAGTGCAGTGAGAGTTCAAGAGGATACCGTATCGCCGATGATGTCATCCTACCTACTAGAGTCATCTCATTAACTACAAAGGTACTCGTCTCTTCATCTTCAGATCACAAACAATCGAATTGCTGCTTGAAAGGTAAAAGTGAACATATGCAACTTGATTACTTAATTGAATGCAAATCATTGGCATCTTAATCATCGGTAATATTCTCCAAGTATCATCCTTCTCAACAATGGCAAGTAACAATAGCAACAACAATAGTAGTGACCGTAAGCTACCTCCACCACCACGAGAGGGCGTATCGTTTAATACACTTCCATGGAACTTAAATTTACCAGAAGAACATCACTACATTCATTTAACAACTACACCTGAGAAGGGTTGGACTATCGAGCATTATAACCCTACCACTGACAGTGGTACATTGATGGATTCACATAATCATTACCATTCTACACCATTACCTCTATATCCATCTACGACGAGTCTAAACTATGGAACTACTGTAAGTACATATTCATTCATATTATAATGTACATTACTGCAATATTCTTACATCTACTTTTTCTCCTCATCTAATTATCTATAATCCTTCCTTATCTCGCATATAAATAATTCATATTAGATCTGGGAAGGATTGGCATGTCGTAGATCACCAACATCAAACAAGGCAATTGTTTTTCGTCCACAGAAGAATTATGCTAGGTTCTGTAATGGTGCGAAAGCCATGTGCCTACCGCCACCATCGTATGAGTTATTCATGCGAGCATTACAATTGGTACTGCAAGAGAATGCAGAGTTAATACCTCCTGCTCCTGATGTGGATGAAGAAACTGGAGTGCCACAAGGTGGTGCAAAGCTATATATTCGACCAATGTTATTGGGTTCAGGGCAACAGCTTGGCTTGCATGCTTCTCCACAGATATCAATGTTATTCTTTGTTTCTCCAACTGGATCATACTTTCAAAGTGGAAAAAACAAGGCAATGAGTGGATTGAAGTTACATTTAGAACGGAGGAGAAGTAGAGCTGCTAGGGGTGGTACTGGTAATGTAAAGTGCTGTGGTAATTATGCAGTTACTATGCGTCCATTGTTGTAAGTTGTATGTGTAAATACATGCTGTGCTTTTTTGCACACTTTATGTTATATATTATATATTTGCTCACAATATATGTTGTTATATATTTGCTCACAATATATGTTGATATCTGGTGACTTGAAACAACGTTAGAGATGCCAAGGAAAAGGGCTTTCACGATAACTTATATATCGAGCTCGATACGTATCACAACCCTTCACCCGGAACAGAATCTAGGCTGAAGCAGGCTATTTTGCAGGAATTAAGTGCAGCTAATATATTCTTGGTATTAAAGACGGGCGAAGTCGTGACACCTTCATTAAAAAGAGGGACAATCCTACCTGGAGTAACTCGTGATACAGTATTGACAATGGCTAACGAATTTAAAGACGAATTACAGCCCATTATGGAGCAAAGTATCAAGGAAGCAGGCATGGGTGAAGAGAATATTGAACTCAAAGTATCAGAAAGAGATGTATGTGTTGCAGACTTGCTAAATGCAGCTGAAGTATTTGTGACTGGTACTGCAGCGGAGATTGTACCTGTATCGAGTATTGGTACTAGTGAAACTCCCGCAGATGAATTAGACGGAGAAGAAGAGGAGGAGTTGTTTGTACAATTCCCTCACGGTGAATCGTCCCCCGGGCCTGTCACAACCAAACTATTGGATATGCTCAGAGAAGTCTTGGCTGAGAAGAGGTCAAGTGATGCAACAAAAGATTGGCTCTGTGATGTGTACTCTTCTCCTGAGGATTTCCGAAAAGGTGGTTGCAACTAAATGAGAATTGTCTAAAGAGTGCATACATCTGTGCATACCTTGTAAGATTGCTACTTGTACAAAAGAAGATGTGGGCTACCATTGTACAGAAGGGTAGTTTTTGCTAACCACATATTAATATTGCTTTAATGGTGCTAACTGTTTTTACTTCTCACATCGCATAATCACACAACCTCTGCCTAAAAGTTCTACACTTACATTATCATTCTCAAAACCTGCATCAAGTAGCAAATCCTTCAAATACTGAACACTAGGGAAGTATTGAAAAGCTTGCATACTAGTCTCGACGTCTGCACCTCCATTGGAAGCTTTTTCAGCTCCCGCTACTGTCGAGAAGTAGTTACCCAAGAATGTAGTGGCAAAGTACCTCCCTCCAGGAGTTAGTACTCGATGAATCTCTTTGAGTGATGCTTCGATCTCAGGCCAACAGTGCATCGCAGCTCCAGCATGAAATACATCAACAGAGTCTGTCTTCATTGGAATCTTGGCTACATCACATCTTACAAGGTCAAGTTTAGTAGATGATTCTGCAATCTCACTATCAGTATTTACTCTTCTTCGTGCCTCTGTGAGCATTGAATCAGAGTAATCACATGCAATAACTCTTGAATATGTATTGCTTTTGGTAAACCGTCTCGTGAATAGTCCTGTTGCACAAGACATATCTACCAATACTGTATCTTCATTCTTGTCATTCTTCTGTTTAATCACAGGAGCAAAGTATTCAGTTGCTAATTCAAACTCTTCATCTACACCAGGAAAGCCAGCAGCGGCAAATCCCTGTCGCCAACCACGCTCGTACGCGAATGATACCGATGGACTTGTAAATAAATCTCTCATTGGTACATACTCTACATCATCTGAGTTACTAGCAATGATTGACCGTAGTGGAGGTGGAGTTAAAGTCATTAAAGAGGAAAGGATGGGAGATCTTGATATGGAAGTCTTCTCCTCATCTTCTTCTGATATCGCTGATGCAGGTTCGAGTAGATTGATATATGTATTAGTTCGTCCTTCAAACGTATCACCAGATTCTGATGTAAGAGATAGTCGTACTCCGCCAGATCGAGCTCCTCCAAGGATTGGACCTTTAATAGATGATAAACTTAGAGATTCTTGAGTAAATGGATCACATAAAACTGGATCATAACCGCTGTCAGTATTTGTATCTCCAAGACGACCAAGAAGAGCCTGCTTTAACTGTTGACGCTTTAAGTCTTTACTGTTAACAGCTTTCACTTCATCCTCTGACTCTGATATTGCGACATCATCTAAAGTTGCTGCATAGTGCACCACCTTTTGTCTTTGTGGGGTGGTAATTTGCAATGCTGTAAATGCATCTGTTTTGTGAGATATACCAAGTGCCACAGCGGCGGCTGAGATTGTCGTGTATTTCATCATCTATTGCTTATCAGTATTAATACTATGAATCGTTACTATTGTAATTGTGATGCTAGGCAACAACTAACTATCGTAAAGGTAATAAAACTTTTCTGCAAAGCTGATTCACAAATTCAAAATAAAAGATGGCAGGTATCCTCACAATTTACGGATTCATTACATCGTGCAACCTGTTTATTGTGGCAGTCAAAGAGAGTGATAGTAGAAGCCATATACCATTACAGTATCAGTTTATATGTGTAATAAATCAATGTCAAGTATATTGGCACCTCGGCCTCGGCGGTCGTCCGGTATTTCCACACAAACCAAACAAAGAATATCATCAGTAATTTTGGACTCCGCCACTGCAACATTTGTTTTACATTATCTTTATCATAATCCATCCTACTTAAATCCATGGAATTTACCAAATGCACAATTGTGGTTATTTGGTTTTATATGTATACGATTGGGCGTTACCTTCTATGATCATTTAGTTATATTACTTATTGAAAAATGTTTTAATAGTAAGGTGTTACCAACAAGAGAGGAGGGTGCACCTCCTGTGCGGTATGTTACATTAGATAAACGATCATACATCTATCTATTCCTCAATTCATTTAATGAATATGCATTCGTTATGAGATTGACACATTACTGTTGGCAGGGTGGATATCAAAGTTTATTATCATGGAAATTAACAGAACTTACATTTAGTAATACAATTATTGCATTGGGCATAATGTTCATATCAATGGATATATTATATGCTCCATTACATCATATATTACACTTGCCATCATTTTATCCATTGGTACATAAACATCATCATAGACAACATTTCCCAACAAGGGGATATTTGGATGCAGGTAATGAACATCCACTTGAACACATGATTGGTGTTGTGTGTACATGGTTTGCTGTTTGTACCGCCGAGATATTATTACCGACATTCGTATTGTGGTTGAGTAGAATAAAGGAATATGGTTTCACTGGATTATGGGAGGATAATTTGGATACAGTAATGATCCAAGGAGGAGGTGTGCATGCCTTGACAGTTGTTTTGTTCATTCAATTTCATGCTGCATTGGCATGTTTAAATCACAGTCCCTACAATGTCAAATTTTCATTGCCATTCGTCGGATCTGGAAGTTTGTTTGGTACAGAAAATACTACCAATTTGTGGCTGAATGATCTAACATTCATCGGGAGATGGACGAGAAGATTGGTAACTGGGCAGTGGTTTCAATATTCGGTAGGGCATCATGAGATGCATCATAGAAAGTTCAATTACAACTATGGACAGTACTGTATGTTATATGATAAATTCATGGGCACATATATAGAGTACGAAGGACCGAAGTCGGCAGCTGACTCGAAGAGAAGGTGAAGTCTTGAGACAAGTCAGAGTGTGGTAATGGAATATATGTTGGTGTAATATATGGTGAGGTAGTGAAAAGTTAAACACTACGTGTATAGATTGTACATTCAGAAACCAATTGTGTGCAACAATAATAGACGTTAAGTTAAGTTTTGATCTGATCATAGCAATGGATTGATTGTTCTTGAGTTGACTTCCCTCAGCTATAAATCAGAGTACAATAGCCACATTTTAATGACCTGTGCCTTTGAAATTGACAAATGACGGCCTAGCATTCAGATCAGGTACATTTCCACCCAGATTTTTGTAAAACTCTACAAGCTCCTTTCCTTTACTAGCAACATTATCAGCATCGAATCCAAACTTAACAAACAGCTGTTCAAGCGGTCCAGACATACCAAATCTTGTCATGGCAATCTGTGCATGGGAGAAACGATGCCATCCATGCTCAGAACTTGCCTCAACAGAAAGCGTTGGGACATTTCCTGGCAAGACACTGCGACGGTACTCCTCACTCTGTTCAAGGAAGGCTTCTTGACAAGGCATAGATACCACTCTTGTACGGATTGACTGCTCTGAAAGTGCCTTGGCGGCATCAACACAGCGCCAGACTTCTGATCCAGTGGCTACCATTACAAGATCAGGAGCACCCTCGCCCTCTTCTGGAAGGACAATATATCCTCCCTTCATTGCCTTGTCTCTTGATGAATGTTCAAGAGCAGCAACAGTCCCACGTGTACAGCAAATAACAGTAGGAGTGTTGGGACTCTTAAGTGCAATTTGATAAGCAGCTGCCATTTCATTGGCATCAGCAGCACGAACAACATTCATATTAGGCATGGCACGCAAACTCTCAAGCATCTCCACAGGTTGGTGAGTAGGTCCATCCTCTCCTAGACCAATAGAATCATGTGTCATGATGTAGATTACACCAAATTTGGATAGAGCTGAACACCTCATGGCTCCCAGTGCATATCCAGCAAACTGCAAGAAGGTAGCACAGAATGGACGCATACCACCGTAGGCAAACATACCATTGCAGATAGCAGCCATGGCATGTTCTCTGACACCAAAACGAACCATTCTCCCCTCAGGAGTGTCCTTTTGGAAATCACCAGCTCCCTTAATTTGACAGCAGTTACTTCCAGTTAAGTCAGCGCTTCCTCCCATTAATTCTGGCACCTTACTTGCAACAGCATTGATGCATGCCTCTGAGAATTTTCGTGTAGCATTGGCCTTATCCTTTCCATACACAAATGTTGGAAGATCATCAAATACTCCCTCGGGTAACTCATTGTTGAAACGACGTGTGAGTTCATTGGCTTTTTCAGGATGTGCCTCCTTATACTTGGCAAAGTTTGCCTCCCAAGCAACGCGTGCCTTATCTCCCTCCTCAGCCTGCTGTTTGTAGTAAGCAGCAACATCTTCATCGATAAAGAATGACTTCGCAGGATCCATACCATACAAACGAGACTTGACTGCCTCTATTTCAGTAGTACCAAGAGGTGCACCATGTGAAGAGGCCTTCCCTTCCTTGTTTGGAGAACCATATCCAATAGCTGTCCTAATTTTGATCAAAGTTGGTTTATCGGTAGTCTTCTTACCTTCCTCAATAGCAGCACGAAGATCATCAAGTCCGTGGGCAACATCGTCAACAGTCAGTACCTGCCATCCATATGCCTCATAACGCATTTTAACATCCTCGGTGAATGCAAGATCGGTATCTCCATCAATAGTAATATGATTATCATCATACAAGACAATTAAATCACCAAGACCTAAATGCCCAGCAAGACTAGACGCCTCACCAGAAATTCCCTCTTGAAGACATCCATCACCACAAATGACGAATGTTTTACTGTTGATAATGTTGGGAAAGTCTGGAGTGTTGTATGTTGCACCAAGATGCTTGGCAGCGATGGACATACCAACGGCGTTGGATATTCCTTGTCCAAGAGGCCCAGTACATACTTCGACACCTGTTTAGTGTATTTATACAATGATAAGAGAAACATATGATGTGTTAGAGGTGACACATCAATGTCATTTTTCTCTTCATGTGACACATCATGTGTCAAAAAATATATTTTGTGCACATCTTGTGCTCAAGCATATATGATCATAATGACTACACCAATATCATAACGCCTATATCGGTATAGTTTGCAATACATGCTGCCAATATACCTGCAGAGTATACGAAATATAATGTCACATACACCAATAACTTACCCTTAGTACAAAAGTTCTCAGGATGGCCGGGTGTTGTACTATTAACTTGCCTAAAACTCTTTAATTGATCCATACTACAATCTTCATATCCACTCAAGTGTAACATGACATACTGCAAAGCACAGGCATGTCCATTACTTAATACGAATCGATCTCTATTCCACCACTCTGGACTAGATGCACTGTGATTACGTCCTGCTCCGCCCGATGATGATGCCGACCATAGTAAGTGAGCCATAGGGGCACAACCCATGGGTGCTCCTGGATGTCCCGAGTTAGCCTTCTGGACCATATCAGCTGCGAGTGTACGAACTGTATTGATACATTTCAATTCGATTGGTTCACCTTTGTAGGATGCAAGTTGAGCTGATTGGTGATCGGTACATGCTCTTTTTGTTGGTGGCTCACTATCACTCATACTTTTTGTTTGTTGTTGTTGTTGTTTAATATTCTCCGCTAGTTTATATACCATTCTTATATATAATTGAATATATGTGGTGTTGTGGATGTAGTGGTGTATGTGTTGGTCTCTTCTCTTTTATGAGAGTGAGATGTTGGTGCACCTTGAAAAGTTGATGGTGGAGGTCTGTCTGTCGCCTCTTAGTAATATGGGTGTCAACTTAATAGTATGGATGCCAGGATATACATACCTAGCTCCATTAGAATATAGGATGATGACAGTGAATATCAAGATGGGACGTGTTGCTTGCTCACTTTATTGAATTAGTATGATTTCCAGTCTGAAAGTTACTAAGGTCTAATTTGACCTCCTAGCCTGAGATCCGACACCCACCGTTGGTATTAGTTAACATACGAAGAAGCAGCATTTCTGAAGAGATATGTGTAGAATGGTGAAGTAATAATTGCATCTATTTTGATACTACATTGTTTTATATTTATAAGTTAATGTGAACTAATACTGTTACACAGATAATTAATCCAACATGACCCCATAAGGGGGGAGTGCAAATCTATCTTCTTAGCAATTGTAGATAACCAATTTTCATTTCCCATCATGTTCTAAATATACATTTAGGCGGAAACCTTGGCATCAACGGCAGCAACGTGCTTCATCAAGTCAACAACACGGCCACTGTATCCCCATTCGTTATCGTACCAGGCAACAAGCTTGACGAAGTTAGGGTTAAGCATGATACCGGCACCAGCATCAAAGATGGATGAACGGCTATCGGATTCGAAATCAGTGGAAACAAGAGGTTCGTCACAGTATCCAAGGACACCCTTCATCTCTCCCTCAGACTTGGCCTTAATGGTGGCGCAGATTTCTTCGTAGGTGGTGGCCTTTCCAAGCTTGCATGTCAAGTCAACAACGGAGACATCAATGGTGGGGACACGGAAAGCCATACCGGTAAGCTTACCCTGAAGACTGGGGATAACCTTGGTAACAGCCTTGGCGGCTCCGGTGGATGAGGGGATGATGTTGCCTGAGGCGGCACGTCCTCCACGCCAGTCCTTACGGGATGAGGAGTCAACAACGGCCTGGGTGGCAGTCATGGCATGAACAGTGGTCATAAGAGCCTCTTGGATGTCATATTCATCATGGATGGCCTTAACCATAGGGGCAAGTCCATTGGTAGTACAGGAAGCACATGAGATGAAGTTTTCACTGCCATCGTACTCCTCGGCGTTAACACCCATAACAATAGTCTGGGAATCATCCTTAGCGGGGGCAGAGTAGATAACCTTCTTGGCACCTCCATCAAGGATGGACTGGGCACTCTCCTTGGTAAGGAAGACACCGGTGGACTCACAGACGTAGTCGGCACCAAGGGCACCCCAACCAACCTCCTTAGGGTCGCGACAACGGGAGGTTTGGATCTTCTCTCCGTTAAGAACAAGGAAATCTCCGTCAATCTCAACAGTTCCCTTGGCAATTCCGTGGATGGAATCGTACTTGTATTGGTAGGCCACTGTAGTAATGATAGAGATGATAATAAAGAATTAGAATTGCAATCGTAAAAGATATCAAATTGTTCTTTTTATATATACATATAAAAAAATATGTGCACCAACATATAGCACATTTATTATATGCACAAATCGAACAGAATAAAACTTACTGTAATCAGTGGTGGCGGAACCAGCATTGATGGCGCTAAGCTTAATATCATCATCCTCCATAAACCAACTCATTCAATACCCAAGACCTTCTTGACATCATCCTTTGTCTTGATTCTGTTCTTGATAGGATAGAAAGGTCCGTCATCTCCAGCCTTTCGTATCTCTACATTT
>Ga0075439_12506_pt1 | contig 12875 bp, 5 predicted proteins | sample MintriSingleCell_FD_74264 | JGI IMG/M metagenome (GOLD analysis project Ga0075439, IMG submission 74264) | Marine eukaryotic communities from Monterey Bay, USA to study complex ecological interactions - Minidiscus trioculatus JGI Plate_4_G5... | ecosystem: Environmental > Aquatic > Marine >... | reverse complement strand
CCATCGGCGGCAGCAACACCTGAGGAGGCGGCGATGATAATAGCGGCTGATGATAGTACTAGTTTCATTGTGTTGAATTGCAATGATATCGATATGGATATAGATTTTATGAGGAGGAGAATCTAAACAAAGCAGAGAAGTTGAACTATGGCAGTGGAGTTAAAGTACAAATGAAACATGACAGATGGAGATAGGAAACCAAATGGACGTGTGTGGTATAATCATTATCCATCAAGGAGAGGATAAGTAGTCCTATTTTCTCACTCACTCTCATTTTTTCCCTCATTGCAATCACCTAACGCGTGTTAGGCTGCCCTGCCCCCCACCGCCCCCAACGCTACCGGGCATTTCTTGAGATCACAGGACCACTACAAATTTGAGCGGCCCCTACCCACCAAAAATGAGTGGCGGGCTGGCATTTTCTATCAAACGTATTGGGAGTACGGCAACAACAGGGCTCAACCAAATTTCATACAATGGCGCTGATTGTGTGAGAGAGGACAAACAATGGCAAGAAGTAGTTGGCATCGTCCTAGGATAGAGTATATATTATTATTATAGTATTAAACAGAGAAACAGTGGATTTATTTTTTATTGCAGTAAAAACAGCTATAACAATGGCGGCGTCCAAGAAAAGAGCCTACATAATATTAGCATCAACTGCATTAGTATTACTTAACACGATCCCTACTACTATTGCAACTAATGATAGAGGCAATGGTAGTGAGTCGTCCTCGCTTAGACGGCTGCAAAGAGAGGGTTATAATGGTAATAAGAGGGGTATAAATGATATAGCATCAGATAAGAATGCGGTAGGCAATGGTAATAGTAATAGATTGTTACGTCAAGCACAAAATATTAATGAGTATAATATTATACTCTCCAATGAAGAAGATAGCAGTACTCCAAACAATAACAATCATCGACAATTAGGATTTTCGGATTGGTATCAAAAATTTATTGGCGGTGGCGACGATGATCCAACAACGCCGTCACCTCAAACACCATCCCCGTCATTAGAAACATTTAATGATCAGACATTACCACCAGACGTACCATTGCCTACCAATCCCCCCCCTGTTGTTGTTTCAACAACAGCTCCAAGTAGTAGTGGCTCAACAGATCCATTAAATGATGCAACATCTAATCCGCCAACATTACAAATGGTACAAAATTCAGCAGGTACATTATCACCCACAACATCTAATCCAACACCCATACCTTCCCTTGCTCCAATTGTAACAACATCTAGCCCAACTAAAGCAGTAACAACAGAGCCAACACCACAAATAGCAGCTAAAACAACAACTTCCGCAAATAATACACCACGACCAACACGTAAGATATATTCACCAGGTGTGCGTAATCGACCTACACGTGATCCCACTCCATTACCCACTCCAGTAGTTGGCACGCCTACTACTTCAAGTCCAGTGAGTGATGAGCCTACTAAAGAGATTGACCCGAAATCTGGTGGTGGTAGTGAGACGGAAAGTCCAACTGTTGAAACTTCGGTACGTATTATCTTCTTCCCATTGATTTGCATGTGCCTTATAATGTTGTTGCTAACCCATCAATCTCCCCCCTCACTCTCATATCCCCCCCCTCGTTTAAATGACCAAACACAGATACCTACCTATTCCCCAACCTCAAGTCCTGTTAAATCGGATGGTGGCACTATTACATCAAGTCCTCAAGGCCAGGTGGTTACATCGTCATCACCAACAAAAGATCCCAATAGCCGTCATTATCCCAAGTTAAATGCCGACGGTACCACATCCTGCGTTGAAGATGCCGCATACCCCTCATTCTACGGTTCTAACATGTTATTCAACACCCATGAGGCATGTTGTTTAGCCTATCCTGACGCTTGTCCACGCTACTCCCACTGCGCTTCTGGTACACAAGGTACCGATACCTATTGGTATCCACATTCCAATATTAATGATGGATCGACATACTGCGCGTCTGACAATAACTACCCTACTGATTATTATACCGATATGTCATTATGTATGACATTCCTATTTACTTCCGAGGAAATATGTTGTGAGAAGTACCCTGAAGCATGTATGGAACCAAATAATGATGAGGCAGGACTAGGTCCCAAGTGGTATCCAGACTTAAATAATGCCAATTATGAAGGACGATTGAATTGTATCTATGGATCTGACTATCCATGGTATATGACTACACCTGACTACATGTCAACACATTTATTCTACTCAGAATGGGAATGTTGTAATCATATGAAAGAGATTGGTGTGGTATGTGGTAATGAATTAGATTCGTATTGGTATCCCGTGGCTATTATTGAGAGTGGGAATGTCTCTTGTGAATTTGGCAAGGGATATCCACTGTATATGTTGGAGGAGGGATTATCACATTTATTTCTAAATGAAGAAGAGTGTAATGATGCCTGGGAGGTTATTCGTGTTGCTAATGATGATGGTGGGGATGGTGATTCAACTGGTACCGTTGCCACTACGACTGCTGCAGTTGTTATCACTCCTTCACCTACGGACTCACCAACCATGTCGATGTCACCAACGGCTAGTCCAACACTACCTCGTTATTGGTGGCCTGATACTACTAACCCCGCGATCAATGCATGTGTTTACAGCAATACCTATTCGGATTACATGATCCAGTTTTCAGAATTCTTCTTATATGATGATGCCTGTTCATGCTGTGAGACACACGAGTGTTTCGATATGGAAGGGTATGATAGTGTTGCTGGTACGCTTACCGAGTGTGATATGGAAGGTAACTTTGCCACAATGCCCACTGAGCCAGCTCAAGATGACGCAGGTGTTGTTACGACAAGCACTGAAACTACTACAACAAGCACTACAACCACGGCTAATCCAACACAGTCACCAAGTCCTCCACCAACATTGGCGCCAACACTTCCCAAGGGACCGAATGGTAAAACCATATATGCCTATCCACTAGTTTTGGATGGTATTAAACTTTGTGTCTATGATGATTCATATCCCGATTGGATGGTCATTGATGGTAATAGAGATTACTTCATATATTCAAGTGTTGAAGAGTGTTGTGATGCTAAGGGATATCCCTGTACGAGTCAACCGACTGTCTCGCCAAGTTTAGAGCCAACAACGTCAAGTCCATCCGATTCGCCCACAACTTCCATGCCGACGACGGCACCTCCCACGAAGAGTCCGAGTCAATCGCCTTCAAAGAGACCCTCGTTAAGCCCTACCAAGGAATTGGTGTGGTTTCCTGATATTCATTCAGAATGGAAAAATGCATGTATCATAGGCACTGATGAGGACTATGAACCATGGATGGCAAATGACAAGTATGGAAGAGACGATATAAGCAAGAGCTTCTTGTTTTCAACTTACGAGTTGTGCTGTTTGGCACACGACTGTGATGATCCAGTTGCTCCCATCTCCGATGCTGATATACCGAGTGATCCCCCAGGTGATGTAGTAACCTACATCAATGAAGACTTCGAAGAAGGCTGCCCCCCTGAGTACGAAGGAGTTTCCTCTCAAGATAATTATTTGAAAGGTGATCAAGTTTCCGTGGATGGTGTTGTATACGAGTGTATGCACTCACCACCGAACTTCAACTGTTCCCAAAAAGGATTTGAACCAACCTCCGGAGCAGCTGGTGATTTGGCTTGGGATAAGGTTGGAACTTGTACTGGCACGGCTACTGAAGCTCTTCCATGGATATTCACTGGTGATCGAAACTGGGAATTGACATCACTAAGGTCAGTCTCAGGCTCACACTCAATTCGCTCAGGCGACTTGAATGGACTGGCTGATGCGGAATCTGTTCTTAGCATCAAGATTGATTCTATATCAGGTGGATACATCAAGTTCTCCTACTTTGCTGATCTAGGTACTCCATTTGAATGGTTTGACTTTGAGATTGATGGTCAGATAAAACATAGGTTTGCAGAAGTTGAAACTGAATGGTTAGAGTATCCAGAACCAGGCTATGCTGTGAGTGTCGGTCCTGGTCAGCATACCATAACATTCAAGGTTGTAACTAGTTCTGATGTGCCCGACTTTTGGAAACAGAGAACGTCGGTTGTTAACGGTGTATCATTTGCTGACTTGTTTGGAAGAGGCTATATGTACATTGACGATTTGGAGTTTATACCGATCAGTAGATGATGAAGGCAAGGGGAATAAAGGGATGTTATTATAGTTTATAAATTATTAAGAAGTATATGTTATGTTTGATATGACTTTGAAGATTATCTGTATATATCGATCGTAGAGTATGTATCGTATATTGTTGACCACAATAGTATATATTCTACATTCTTATCAATTTGTTTTAAATGCCCACTATTGACTTCAGATGTTTGATAATCACCACTATAATTAACAAACTTGTTAAACCACACAACTCACTCAAAATCTCTTCTCACTTTCGCACTCTACTCATCCGCGGCAACTGATATCGAGATGAAAGATGACAGACACAATTCACATTCGTCTGTGTGAGAATGAAGATGTACAAACTTACAACAAAACATACGCCAATGAGATAGACAGGGTAGAGGAGATCTGTGGCAATGCCGATCAAGAAACTCAAGATTCAAACATTGAACAAATTAGGAAAGAGGAGCATGATACGGAGGGCAAAGAGGAGGAACCTGATATAAAACATGCTTTCAATGCTGACAGTCGTCAGTTTGTAGCCAATGACATGGACGAAATTACTCTACACAAGACAAACTCTAACTCATTAAAAGGAGGGGAATCTATAAAACATTCCTTCCACATTCAGGATGATGACGAGACCAAGCTCAAGTCTCTTTCAGTAACTGTTATATATTCAGGCACCTTCGACGGTGGCAAATACAATCCAGGGGTGTTATCTGTTAAACTAAACCAAGTATCTAACGATTGTACCTCATCAATTGGACATTCACCGCCAGAGATGCAGCGTTTGAACTCAGAACATCAGTTAAGTTGTGCTGCGATTCAGCACGAGCTTGAAGAGACAGTCATCAATGGAGGTATGTTTGAATTAGTAGTCACGGCTGACAGTGATGTGAACTACAGCATCTCACTCGCAGCAAGACTTGCTTGTCCTTTGACCAAAGAAGTAAAGAGAAGACTAGCTCGTGTCGTTGCAACTCGTAATGAGATTAAGGAATGTAAGGCACAAGTATCAGTACTTGACAAACAATTGATACTATTCGAAAGAAAGAGGCGTCTAGAAGATGGACTTATCAACAAGTCCAAAGAACAGTCTGCCAAAAGTCTTGCAGAAGCAGAGAAACTGGATCTTGAGCTTGATTATCAAGATGATGAGGATGAATGGAAGTCGACTGTTGCTCAGATTGAAAAGTTGAAACTCGACAGCACTGAAGCTTGTAACCTAACTGCTATGCGGATGAAGATGCACGAGAGCCTATGCTCAGATATACAAAAAGCAGTAGAAGGAAGAGATCTGCTACAACAAAAGATGATGAAACTTCAATCCAAAGTTGATGCTGATGTGGCTCTATTGACATCAGTAGTTCCTAATATTTTGCCAGACAAGGCTTCCGAGATCATCAATATACTTCTTCTTGGATCAGATGATGATTGAAGCTATAACCTTAAACCTGTATCACATCGGGCACAGATTGAATCATCATTACATCTTGCTGTTTTTCCTTTGTTTGAATAGCAGCAAGACCATTCCTCTCAATAGTACACCACTTCTGTTGTAGAAAGGCGGCATCCTGTTTGGTTATACCCACTCCATCATTGTCACAGATAGAAGAACTTGTCAACTCCACTCTTCCGCCATTTTTTATTAAGATGCCACTATGATCTCTCGAGGCTCCTGTGACAATGATGCTCTCCCAGTTGCCACCAGCATTACTGTCAACAAAAATGCAGTTGCCTATACTGCCTCGATTATCAAGGTTGCACTTATACATGTCCAGACAGCCACCTGATTCAATTCTCAACATGTCTTTGTTGGGCGGTGGTCCTGTAGAAGCTATTCTAGAGCGTCGTATTGTTAATCCTTCCATCCAGCCACGAGACTTCCAGCCTAATTCACCTCTCAATTCAAGTATCACATGTCCTGGTTCATTCTCGTCTCCCACAAGTCGTATCGGCTTGTCGACGAGTAGTCCCGGGTCGTTGATAAAGTAATGCCCGTCACCAAGCTCAATTGTGTTACCTGGATGAGCTGCTTCGATGGCATCGGATAGTGTACAAAAGTGATTTGGCGTGAGCAGGTTCTTGTCCTTCACCATTGCACCTTGTTCAATTGGCCACACGTGAAGAATAAATGAGGCATCATTTGCTGCAATCTGCCAATTAGAACAGGTTGCAGCACAAGTAGTACGTTCAGGATAAGGAGAAAGATACTCCATAACCTTAATGAGAAGCTTATTTGGTAGTGCCGACCATCCTCTCTTCCTTGCGTCCTCTTCTGCTTCCAAGTTCTTGAGGACTTGAGGCTTCTCCCAGGCTACTTCACCCGTGTCGACATTGTGCCAATAAGATAGAGTACTGCGTCCTTCATCGGACTTTGTAATCCAATTCTCACCAGTTAGCTTTCGTTTCACAATCTCAGACTTGAGCCGTGTTTTCTCTCGTATATATAGTTCTCTTTGACGAGGTAGTGCCTCTGGCTCGGGAAATGTTGCCAGTAGATCACCATCCTCAAATGCCTTGAGTTCATCCTTGACCTTTTGTTGCTCAATTTCTTCAATGTCCCACTCATTATTTTCTTCGGTGGTCTGAGCTTTCCGTTGATACTCTGCCCAAAAGTACTTTGAGTAGAATGGGTCAATGTATTCTTTTACATTCAACCCATATCGTTCAAGAGGATTCAAGGACTCGTGTATTGTAGAGGCATCCATACCAACCTTTTTCTGCCACTTTGCAAACTCTTGTTCCATTTCCTTCTCGTCATCAGATTCGGTGTCTTTCTTCGACTTTGGAGGATTGCCACTGCTCCCGTCAGTTGAATCTACCCTTAGACGTTTCTTGTTTGGTTTCTTCTCTTGCTTGGCATCTTTGTCCTTGGATTCGTCTGATGTATTCTCATCCTTTTGAGCAGTCTCGTCAAACTCTTGTAGTTCGGCAGCTGCTTCTTGTTTTGCACTTTGCATTGCCTTGGCATCATCTTCATCTTCTAATGTTGCCATCGCTGCTTCAAGTTGATCTTTGCTCATTGGGTTGTCTGACTTACTTGATTCTGGTTCAACCTCATCAGCCTCATCAGCCTGGATGCCAAGAATGTTTTGCAACTTGTCCTTTGTGAACGTGCTGTCACCTTCAGTCTTGGTATTGTCTGTTGCAACTTGCTCTTCTTTGGGTGCAGACGAAGCATGAAACTTTCCTTCGTCCATTACCAAAAAGTCAAGATTACTCTTCTGTTTAGCTTTTTTGAGTATATTCTCTTCAATTGAGTGTTCAGTGACCATTCGGTAGATGTGTACCTCACGGGTCTGTCCAATACGATGAGCTCTAAGTGAAGAAGAAGATATGATGTGTGAGGAGAAAGTACGATAAGTCATAGCTCAGGTATGCTATACTGAAACAACTTACCTATCTTGAGCTTGAGCATCCATTGCTGGATTCCAGTCACTATCATAAAAGACTACAGTATCAGCACCCGTCAAGTTGATGCCTAATCCACCACTTCGGGTACTTAAGATAAAACAAAAAATCTTTGGATCATTATTGAACCTATCCATGAGCCGTTGACGTCGTTCTACATCAGTTGCACCATCCAAACGGAGGTAAGTATGCCCATTGAGATTTAGGAAGGCCTCTAAAACATCAAGCATCTTACTCATTTGGGTAAAGATTAGAACACGATGACCACCGTGTTTGAGCTCACGTAGTAACACTGCCAACTTTTGTAGTTTACCAGCGTCAAACTGAACAAGCTTCTTGTCTGGCATACACATTGTCAGTCTGGATTCAGCCTTCTTGAATGGTGTGTAATAGTTCTCTAAGGCTGATTTTGTCTCTACTGTGAGAGCTCGTTCAACAATGGATGAAGCTGAGTTGTTATTGCTTGAGAAGAGGACTGGTTTCTTGGTCCCAGCCTTTGGAACACAAAAGACAAACTTCTCGGCCACTTCATCCAAGTCCATGGCCCTTTCCTCTTGACTTTTTCTCATTTCAAGAAGTTCTAATGGAGTAGATGCAAGTTGAGGAGCAGTGAGTTCCTTCCTTAATGGTAAATTAGACAGACTTGGGTCAATCGAAACAGCTTGACATAGCCGATTCGAGTAGGGGAAGGATGATGATTCGCATCTTTGAGTATTCACACTACCAATAAACTTTGCCCGAGATACTCGTTCGTCCTTCTCGGCAGTGCGGATCTTGGTAAGGAGTGCAAACAACCCAGCATTCATTCCTTCACGAGGTTTTGGCTCTGATAGGTCCTCATCTTTTACATCCTCGACTATAAATGATTCAGGAGTCTTGATATCCGAAAGTTGTCCAGCAAATACATCATCTGCTGAAGTTGACCTCTCAAACGATGGAGTACCTCGTCCCATTGTCCACAGCGGCAATCGTAGAAATGGACTTACTTGTTCAAGTGCAGACTTGGGCTCAACAGCATTGACCACACATGCCGCAGTTGACATTGATATGGGTTCCATAACAAAGGGCGAAGTGACAGATCTAGGTTCAAACAAATCTGGATGGTTGCAAACCTTTCTTAATTGCATCAAAACACTCATCATACCCATGAAATTCCCTCCTCCACTCATTGCCTTTCGGGTCGATGAACGAGCCATAAACTCTTCATATAAGAACATTTGCCTTCGAGATAACTGACATTTGACAATGTGTTCAAACTTTCCAGGCAATTGAGTCTCTACATCCTTCTTTAGCCTACGCAAGACGAAAGGACGAATAATGCCGTGAAGTCGATTGATCAAATCATCATTCCTCTTGGCATTACCTTCAATGATACTATCCATAGGATTTGAGAACCAATAGCTAAATTGCTTACGGTCAGTAAAGACGTGAGGCATTAGGAAGTGAAGAAGGGACCATAACTCCATCAAGTTGTTCTGAAGCGGTGTTCCTGTCAGCAAAAGACGACGCTGGGTATTGAAACTAATCAATGTCTGCCACCGTTGAGACTCAAAGTTCTTAATGTTATGAGCCTCATCAAGGATCAAGTAGTACCACTTCTTCCTCTTGAATGCATGCGAATCTTGAACTGCAATCTGATATGATGTAATGACTATATGATGAACATTTGGCTTTGTCCATCCCACTCTTAATTCCTTCCTACGCTTGGCGTTGCCATAGTAACACAACACCTTTAAGCCTGGACAGAACCGTTTAAACTCCACCTCCCAGTTGACAAGGCATGAGGTTGGTACAATGATCAGATGGGGTCCCCAAATACCCTTGTAGGAGGCAAGGTATGCCAACATTGATATCGTTTGGAGTGTCTTGCCAAGTCCCATCTCATCGGCAAGGATACCATTGAGCCGTCTCGACTGAATAGAAACAAGCCAATTCAATCCAACATGCTGATAAGCACGTAACTTAACCCAACTTGCAAGTAGGAATGGTCTGGTTAGCATTGTTTCTCTAGCCTTTGTATCAGAAGCTACTAAAGATTGGAGGGCTGAGATACCTTCATCTTCATCCGTCTTGGTCTTCTTGGAAGAAGTGTCATCCGAGTCGTCAGATGCTGCTATCGATGACGAGTGCTTTCTCTTTGAGGATGCATCACCAGACGAGGTATCCATTCTATCCTCTACACTATCAACAGTGTCCGACTCTTCATCATCTCCTTCCTCGTCCATATTGGCATACATGGCTTGTAATTCTTCCACCGACAATTCATTCTCTCGATTTAGTAAATTAATCTCCGCTTCGTAACTCATGTCACGTCCTAGTCTTTCCTCTGCAGCTATAGTCGTTTCATCGTCGAGTTCTTCCTTTTCTAGATGGAATTCATCCTTCTCTTCGTGATCATCTTCGTCCAATAAAGATGAGCCTGCTACCTTTGCTCTATCTTCACTAGCAGCGGCGGAAGGTGCTACACTGTCCTCTTCATCCTCGTCATCATCGGAATTCTCGTCCATATTGGCATACATTGCCCTCAATTCTTCAACTGACATTTCATTCTCTCGATTTAACAAGTCGATCTCAGCTTCGTATGACATATCACGACCTAATCTCTCTTCAGCTGCAATGGTTGTTTCATCATCTACTTCTTCCCTCTCAAGATGAAATTCATCTTTTTCTTCGTGATCGTCCTCGTCAAGTAGTGACGAGGCTGCTTCCTTCGTATCTTCGCTAGCAGCTGCAGCGGGAGGAACACTGTCATCCTCATCCTCGTCACCGTCCTCTTCAGGACTTTCGTCCATGTTGGCATACATTGCCCTCAACTCTTCAACTGACATTTCATTCTCCTGGTTGAGTAAGTTAATCTCGGCTTCGTAACTCATATCACGGCCTAGCCTTTCCTCTGCTGCTATAGTAGTTTCATCATCCAATTCTTCCTTTTCTAGATGAAACTCATCTTTTTCTTCATGATCATCTTCGTCAAGTAGTGATGATGCTACCTTTGATGCATCCTCACTAGCAGCGACGGAGGGTGGTACACTGTCATCCTCGTCCTCGTCCTCTTCGGGACTGTCGTTGTCCATATTGGCATACATGGCTCGTAATTCTTCGACAGACATTTCATTCTCTCGATTCAATAAATCAATTTCAGCCTCGTATGACATATCCCTGCCTAATCTTTCCTCAGCTGCAATGGTAGTTTCATCATCCAATTCTTCCCTCTCTAAATGAAATTCATCTTTTTCTTCATGATCATCTTCATTTAACATTGCAAGGCTGTTGTTAGACTTTGGTTGAGCCGTAGAAGTACCTGCAAGTGTCGTAGACTCCACGGGTGCAAAACTAACACGCTGTTTCTTGGCAGCCCTACCACCACCATCCACCTTATTGTCTTCTTCTTCCACATCAGAGGAAGGCTTTTCATCCACAACCTCAATCAATGGCTTCCCTTCCCCTTTATCATCCCCTTCAACATCAATCTCCATATCATCCTCGTCATCCTGTTCATGACCACCTTCCTCCATCAATCTCTTTAACAAAGTATCAATATCCATATTTTTTTCTTGTAATAATTTTAATACCTCATCCTTAACATCTTCTTTTGATTCTTCTTGGAATGAGTTTAATAAATTAGTATATTCTATATTCTCATCTTTTATTTCTTGGTTTAATTCACTTTGAGTTGGTATGTAATCAACATTGTCATCTTTTTTACTTGCTATCGGACCTCTTCTTTTACCACCACTATCCGATGATGATGAATTGTGACGTGTATTATGATTTGATACATGAGTAGTCTCACCATACAATATGGAATCTTCATCACTATCATTAAATTCTGCATCTAGTTTCATATAATCTATTGATTTTTTAGTTGAAGAACGACGTCCTAGTGATGTTGATAATGATTCTTCAATTGTTAATGAAGACTTCTTACTACCCTCTTCACTACTACCATCGCCATTATTATTATTAGTAGTAGAGTTTGATTTAGTTAATCGTTCACCATATCGTTCAGTCTGTTTCACTAAAAACACTAATCGTTTATCCATCTCTTTACGTCTACCAGCCTCACCATTTAATCGTTGTTTATATTCAACTACCTTTTCCATCTTCTTCCAATATGAATTTAATACTAATTTATTTAACTTGTTACCCAACTTTCGTACTTTTAGTTGGTTTAATTGTATTTCACGTGCTTTTTTAGTGGAGAGTGTAGCAAAGTAGGTTTGGATTGCATTGGATAACTTTTTTGCTTGTGATATTTGACGTTTACGTTCGGATGTGAAGTCGGTTGATAGCCATGCCATTTCTTTGAGGGTGTAATCCCAGTGAGTATCGATTGTTTTGAGGGTTGATGGTAGTTGTGGTACTTTGGTTGGTGTTGGTAGTTTGGCTAATAGAATTGTTGCTGATGATGTTGTGGGTATGGCGGAGGTGACAGTGGAGGTAGTGATGTCAGAAGTATCAATAATACTTGCAACATTAATACATTTATTGAGACGAGATTGTATCTCCTTCTTCCGGTCTAATAATTCTTTACGTGATGATTCATATTGTTCGTCATTAACTTTTACTACCGGTGGTCTACCCCTTCCTCGTTTAGGATCATCATTAACTTTTATTGCTGGTGGTCTACTAGGTCCTCGTGGTCTACCCCGTCCCCTCTTCTTGGCTGGAGGTGGCGCTGTTGATGATTTAACCATGATATGATAATTATTGTGGATATCCAATTAAATACTATGAGAGTGTGGTATCAATAATTTTATGAGAGTTTGAGATATAATTGCTAGAGACTATATATCCTTCCTCGGACCGATAAATTATACATATAGATGATATAAGCTCGATATAAACGGCGGTATGCTTTGTTAATTCGGGCTATGGTTCCATATTTATATCAGATTCCCCATTAATTTTAATCGGGTGTCTTGATTGTAATTGGGAATTTATTGAAATTGAATTTTGCTTGGGGATTGTGGAGGCACATACCTCCTCATACTATAATATATTCTTCCTTGTATTATAACCTTCGACAGTATATATTACGGTAGTTCTTGGGGTCGCGGAGTGCAGTTACGCCTGCCTTATCTTCTATCTTTATTTATTAGAGTATATGCCTCACACCACAACACAACATAACAATAACTATACGATACACTCTCAATACCAATCATTTTATCGAAAGTTAATTTAAGTAGGCAGCAATACCTATTACCTATACGATTGTGCCCATATAACAAAGATGAGTACGTCAGATAATAGTTGCAATGATAAGGAGATTGACGGTGCATCAAAATCAAATGATGATAATGTATGTGA
>Ga0075439_12407_pt1 | contig 12880 bp, 10 predicted proteins | sample MintriSingleCell_FD_74264 | JGI IMG/M metagenome (GOLD analysis project Ga0075439, IMG submission 74264) | Marine eukaryotic communities from Monterey Bay, USA to study complex ecological interactions - Minidiscus trioculatus JGI Plate_4_G5... | ecosystem: Environmental > Aquatic > Marine >... | reverse complement strand
ATAAGAGCGGAGATGTTGGTGTTACCTCTCCCTCAAACTCCAATTAGTAAACCCCTCCCTACAGATACTCTAACAGATACTAACCAACCCAAATAATGCCAATATAATCCTTCATTTATCCAATCCTTCAGCATCAACGCAGGGTTTGTTCCGGGAAATCTCCAATAAACCATACCTTTACGCATCATCTGCTTCTATTAATACAACTCATACTACCATCCGACATATCTCAACAACCGCCTTGTTAATAACAATAATTATGGGCGGTTAAATGTATTTATACATGTACTGGTGGGTATCTAATTGTGATAATTTGATGACAAAGACATAAAGATTAATTTTGTTAGATGATCTAATAGCACAATATAAACAATACGAAATAAACCTTACGAATCACCACCGCCCACATCCGATAAATATCGAATCAATACGCTATTAACTAACATATATAAGGTACCAACACGGTATAACGCGGTATAACAATACAATAAAGCCCAACCACATAAATTTATAATAGATTACCTCCTTACTAAATCGTGTAAATCGAAGCCTAAACGACTGCCGATACCAAAATATCGATGGTATAGCACCAATAGACAACCACCCTACTATCCTGCCATGAACAATAGTAATTAGACGCCAAGAAGGCGCTCTAATAGCCGCCGTTTGCTCGATATACCCTGTTTTTGCTACTGCAAACCGAAAAATATCGAGCGGTACTCAGATTTGTCCTGCGACACGGCTGTTGATTTTTTTACCCCATCCACTTGAAAACTCGCTGAAAGGTACAGATTTATGAGAAAATTTGACCGTATCGTGTATTTTCTTGATCTTACTCCATTAGTAGCAATGAGTAGAGATGGAGACGGCATAGACTGGCGACGGCGTAAGGATTAGATCGTTCTTCTTCTTCTTTATTATTCATATTTGCAGTTGTTTGTCTCGGCCGGCTAGATACTAATAAGACATGCTATATATATCAATAACACAAACACATGATGCACACAAAATAACAATAAGGTGCACCGTCTCTTTTGCAAAGGCAATATACAGACCTAGCTATATTATCAACAGAGTGTACATCGGTAGACAACAGTCACTCGTATTATTACTAATACATATTTCATCGTCGGTCTTTCAATCTTCGATTGAACAATAAAAAAAACGAACACATCTTGTGCACAAAAAATTACATAAGGTGCACCATAAACCATCCAACACTAAGTACACAAAGCATCTGTCCATTGCAATATACAAATACAATAGAAAATGGTATTATTAGAAGGTGGTGGCCGTGAAGTGTTGGAGGTGGCAAGAAAACGCTTGACCGCAGCTAACTTACAAGCAACAGCAGCAAAACAAATGTTAGCGAGTGCACAAAGTATGTATGACGCAGCCGAGAAGGAAAGGAAGGACGCACAATCATCATTAGACGAGGCAGAGAAGAAGTATGAGGTCATTAATATTGACGACGATGTGGATGATCAACCTATGAATAGTATTGAGGGCAGTAATAAACGAAGGAAGGTATCGTTATCTCCTCAGGCGAATAATTCCAGAAACAATACAATACCATCAATTGCATTTACTTCATCGTCATCAAATACAACTAACAATTTGAGTAACAATAGCAATAACAGTGGCTCTGATCGGGTTTTGGTTTCTGGGTGTGGCTATCCTGGAGTAAATGGTACATATAAACAAGAAAATGGAAGTTTATATGAGGGTGCTCCGTTATTTACAAAACAGATGGGGCCAAATACTTTAGCTATATATCGGGTGCCCTCTAATCAAAAGTATTGGTACATTGGCCAATGGAATATAAATACCAACAGTGAAGCTTCACCCTCATTTAGGTTATACAAATCAAATTTGTATACGAGAGAAAGCAAATTAATACCACCCGAAAATGGTTGGGTTTCTTGCGGTGCATCAACCTCTCAACGAGTCCCAAAATGTAAGTTTCTTTCCCATGCAGCTGCATCTTCAGCGGCAGCTACAGCGGTAAATGAACTTGTTGTTAGTGGATGCGGAGTGTCTATGGCCAATGGCACATACAAAAGAGCGGTTACAACATACCAGGGACTCCCCATGTATATTAAGACGGGCCAGGTGACCTTTCACATACTTTGTGCTTTCAATGAACGATACCAGCAGTGGAAAATACGTAGGTCCGGTGCAAGGCATTGTATTTATACTTGCAAAGAGATTTGTCGGATAGGTGATAGACTTGATGGTGCCCCATTCGATACTATTCATTGGCACTTGACAGGAAAGGGAGACGGTTTAAATCCCCCGCCTCAAGTGAAGCGGGGACGAATGATTCAAACTAGATATGGGGTATAAGTGTAAGGTAGAATATGTCAAGGTATAGTTTCTATGATCAAGAAGCAAGTATTTATGTTTAGAATGTGAATTAGATTAGTAATGATTGTATTCATCACTACGCCGCAGCCGCAGCCTCATCTCTATGATCACTCCTAACCATATCTATAAATGCTGTCCGAGTATCAAAAGCACTAAGAAGATCATACTTAGTTGCATGTTCATTCAGAAGAAGTTGATGTACTGTGCCAAAGATTCGACATCCCCGGCTGCCATTGCAATTTTGTAATGTCGAAGTGCTCTATCCATAGTACCCGCAGATTCTTCGTCTTAGGCAATACCGAGATTGTATCTCATGCATTAACACTACCACCCATGGCTTCTAATTTCCAATAATACTAATTAATTGTTAATATCATACTAATTAATATATTGTTCATACGCTTTTACTTTTGTTATGATAGATATATAGTTACTGGCTTGTTGTCTAAACAATTTACAACCAGCAGGAAAAGTCGAGACTCATGAGTGTCTTTGGAATCTTCTCAAGTAAGCCTTTCTGAATGTTGTCTAAGCACTCCGCAAACTGAACTACTTTCATATGATCTCTGCCATACACAACTGTCATGATATCTACAGACTCGGAGAATTGCTCGATTCCCCGTTCAGTATTGCCAAGCTCTAGCTCAAGATTTCCACTTTTGATCAGTAGAGTAGCCAAAAGCATATCACTCTCTTTAGCTTGTCCTCTGGTTAAACTGATACATTCCTCGTACCGCTCCATTGCAACACTTTTATTACCCACAAGACATGCATGTGTTGCCAATGATGAAAGAATATTGACCTTTCGGCGAGATGGAGTGCCATTTTCAAGTTTCTTGATCATAAACAGTGAATAATCAAGAATCTTTTTCATGTCATCGAGCTCTCCCTTCTCCTCGTATACTAATGCCAAGTCTCCAAGTAATCGAGCAAAATCGAGATCCAACTGAAAAATCTCATTACATGATAGCTGTACACTTTTGTCATGACGCTTTGATTGAAGTATATTACATCGACCCAAAAGAAATTTTATTGCCATTTCACTGTCCCCTGCGGTATGTTTGGCCATAGCTATCATGGACGATGCAACGCCATTCCAGGGTTTACCAATATCAGCATCACCACCAAAGGCCTTGAAACATCCAGCAGCAAGATAATGATAGGAGTATGAGTCCTTCTTAAACTCTTGCTTACAAGTAATACACTGGGTAAATGGATTCTCATCATCGATACCCTCCTGACGTTTATTGTCGGCCTTAGCAATTGCAAGCTTCACGAGGCAATCTACATGGACAAATCCATTCGCTTCTCCTCTACAAGCGCATTCCCTTACAATAATATTTGATTTGGATTGTTCAGTTTCATAGCAAATCCAACAAGTAGGGGCAGGACTATTATTCTTTCTAATTGTTGCATCATTATCCATAGGAGCAAAAATGAGAGTTCCAGTGTCCAATCTAATTTGATAGGGAGCCGTAAATCCAGCCTCAAAATGGCTTTCTGTGTAATTTGTGTCGATAATTGTTCCAGACATCCATTGATATTCACCTCTCCCTCCTATACTACACTCAACCCTCTGTCCCACACCAAACCTTAATGCCTTCAGTTCGTTGGCCACTTGAACTGTTCGAATGCGATCCTGGTCCCAAACTTTAGTGGCTTTTGTTTTATCCTCCTCAATATCCAAGTGTACTGAGTATGGTGCACCATTCATCGGATCAATATCAAACCAATTTGGTGCAGAATGTATGATTGTTCCTGACTTCCATTCACCATCTTCCAGTAACTCAACACGGCAACCAAGTTTAAACGTGTGTTCAAACTCTGCGTTACCAAGTGACTTTCGAACAATCCCATCATTATCAGATGGCGCATAAACTCCACCACCATTGTCTAGCCTAATTCTATAGGCATAGCTAACAAAACGTTCACCATCTTCTACTTCTATACAATTTCTCACTATTATCGTCCCCGATCCCCAAGCTCCATTACCCAAGTGACAATCGACTCTGTCTCCTACAATAAATCTTAACTCATCGGGACGGTCATCCTCGGATAAGTTGGGGGCAGGAGTAGTTGTAGTATTATCAGGTGCACCGTCATTGTCATTATTGTTTTGTGGTGAACTTTTGGATTTACCGCCTCGTTTCTTCTTATTACCACCACGGCCTTTATTACGCCGACCCATTCTCAACTTAATAATGTAGTATATATCTTGATGATAATTGCAATCCTTTTTATCTACTCTGTTGCTATATTATTGAAGTATTTTCTTGTGTCTTGTGTGAAATTGAAAGCTCAAGAATAGTCTCGATTGTATAGAAATATCTACTCTACAGCTTTCACACACCCACTATTCGAAAGAGTGTTAAAAACGGATATAGAAGCAATGTGTCAATGTCAATATTGCAATATGAATCGGTTGTTCAATACACGTCCATTCCACTGCAATATTATTAATAATAAGTCATAATATGCACATGAAAATGTTTTTATTCTTGCTTCCATGTGGAATGTTATGTCATTTTTATGAGAGTATGTAGGACACAAGTGATTGATAGGTGGAGAAGAGAATAGACGGCGTGATGAGACAATATTGGCGTGGATGGCGTAAGGATTCGTTCTTCTTGTTAAATTAATAATACATAATATTTGTAGTTGTTGTCTGCTATTCAATTATAAAAAAACAGACACATCTTGTGTACAAAAAAATTAAGGTGCACCATACCACAAAACAAATCTATTGTTCCATAATATAAAATGGCATTATCAGAAGGCGGCCGTGATGCATTGGAATCGGCAAGGAAACGTCTAACCGCCGCAAAATCACAGGCAACCGCGACATATACAAATTTAGCATCAATAAAACAAATGTTAGTGAATGCACAAAGTATGTCAGACGCGGCTGATAAGGAGGTTAAGGAGGCTCAAACGGCATTAAACGAGGCCGAGAAGAAGTATGAAGTTATTGATGTTGATGGAGATGATCCCGATCCGACGGAGGGTAGTAATAAACGGAGGAAGGTGTCCCTATCTCCTCAAAGTCAAAGCAATAATAACAATAATAATGCCAATACTACTACCGGAAACAACACAACAGCTACACAAAACATTGCAGCAGCGGGATCTCGAACCAATAACAATGTGTTTAATAATAGTAGTATAACAGCTCCAATAATTACTACTACATCATCGTCCACACTTACTGTTGAGGGATGTGGATTGAGTGAAGTAAATGGTACATATACCCGAGTACCAGCAAAATATAATTTCAATGGTGCTCCAATGTATAGTAAACAGGGACAGTGGAAAGGAAATACAGTAGTTAATGTGATTTATTGGAAATCTGCCGAAAAACAATGGATTATTGGTCATAGGAAAGAGGACGTTGTTGCTGGCATAGGTATAACCGGTGGGTTTTGCATATCTCAGCCGAATGTAGATATCAGCTCCTCCGCCTCCAGGAAATGGATGGTCTATGATGAGTAGTGCAGTTACCCCTTCATCTATTCATGTTGATCAGGTTGTAGTTAAGGGTTGTGCTGCCTCCGGAATAAGTGGTATTTATAAACAAGAAAATGGAAGTTTATATGAGGGTGCTCCATTATTCACAAGACAGGTGGGATCAACTACCTTTGCAATCTATCGGGTACCTTCTAACCAGAGATATTGGTATATCGGTCGTTGGAATAGAAGCACCAACAGTGAATTTCCTTCATCGAGATTATTCAAATCAAATTTGTATAATTATAGGAGAGATGGTAGATTAATTCCACCGGAAGATGGTTGGGCTTCGTGCAGCAAACAGCGTTCCTCACAACAAGTCCCAAAATGTCACTTTCTTTCCAAAGCAGCTGCGTCTTCAGCGGCAGATACAGCGGTAAATGAGCTTATTGTTAGTGGTTGTGGGCTACCCATGGCTAATGGCACATACAAAAGGACTAACCAAAGGTGCAATGGACTCCCCAAGTATACCAAAACGGCGGGGCAGATAACCTTCACCATATCTAGTGTTTTTAATGACAAGTATCAGCAATGGAAGCTTTACCAGAATGGTGCAAATATCATATATAAGAGTAATGCAAATCATCGTGTTGAGGGGAAGCTTGATGGTGCCCCTTTCGATAATTCAACTTGGTCTGTTAATGAAGGGAAAGGGGTACATCCTCCGCCTCAAGTGAAGCGGGGATGAATTATTCGAACTAGATGGGTATTCTATGTAAAGAATATGTCAAGTGAAGTTTACTAAGATCAACGTCAAGTAGTAGCAAGTGTTTAGATATAAACTTAGGTTTAGAACATGAACTAGATTAGTAATACTTGTATTCATCACTATACGCCGCAGCCTCATCTCTATGATCACTCCTAACCATATCTATAAATGCTGTCCGAGTATCAAAAGCACTAAAAAGATCATCCTTTGTTGCATGTCCATTTAGAAGAAGTTGATGTATCTGTGTCAACGATTCAACTTCCCCAGCTGCCACTGCAATCTTATAATGCCGAAGTGCTCTATCCAGATTACCGGCAGACTCTTCGGCGATACCGAGATTGTATCGGGCATTAACACTACCTCCCATCGCTGCTAGTTTCCAATAATACTTTGCTAATTGACTATCTTTTGGTACACTGTCTCCTCTTAAATGTACATAGGCTATCTGGTCGTATGCTCTCGTACAACCAAGTTTACCAGCTTGATGCCAAAGTTTAATAGCCTCGGCTTTATCTAATGGAATGCCACTTAAACCACTTGCATAACAGTGTGCATAGTTGTATATAGCCTCGGCATCATTAACTTGTAATCTCTCCATATTCCTAACTATCAGTTGTTCGTTGGATGTAGGTTCTTCAGCTTTGCAGAATGGACAACAAGTTGGTTCATTGTCTTTGTTTGCCTTTTGTTCAATATGATGTACACATCCGCAGCAAAGCACCTTGCCACAACATTCATAATACTTTGATCCGGTAGATAACGTTGGTAATGGAAGATTGCAAAGTGGACAATCATCATTCTGTGGTGGAAGTTTAAAGAGCTCTTCATCTGATATTAACTTTAAATGAATATTGCTCACATCATGTGTACTTTTTATCACTAGCTCGTTCTTTGATGAGTTATCGTCATCCTCCTCCAATGTACAAGTAGTTTCACTTGTATCAAGTTTGTTATACAAAGTTGGTTTACTTGTTGTATTATTGATTGGCGTTACTATCTTATCTGATCGATGGCCATTGCAATAATACTGCTGTGATTTACCTCCATACCGTTTCTTCTTTAATAGGCTGAGGGTAGTGGATAGACGAAGCACCATTGTTATATGATATGTTTAGTTGATATATGATAATATTGTGTGCACTATTATGTACAATATTACCATCATCAAACGTTGACCATTATTGTATTAGCCGTGCATATATTGTTGGTCTTGAACAGGTCTTGATCAAGAAATGAGATAAGCCCATCGATCCAAGTGGTTATGAGAAAATGTCACCCAATAGCGCCGCCATTTTAAAGATCGATATTCTGCTATTGCAATGCTAATACTTTGCCGCCGTCTATTATGGGCATTATGATAACGATCGAACTGAACATTATGTATTATCTATTGATGTGTCACCATCGTACGATACCTACCTCCTTCTGGGACTGCGCCATTTCATTATTGACATTGTTGTACCATGTGGGACGGTGCAAATAGCACTAGAGAGAGTTGTACGATATATATAGACTTACACTAACGCAATAGACGATATATAAGAGCTCGTCGCCGTATGCAATCACGACGAGATAAATATTTTAATATTATCAGCTGTTGGTGGTTATTAGTGGCCGCTCTACCAAGGGACGGACGTCGAGTAAGCACATGCACATCAGCAAAATACTCTCATAAATTATTTAACATTAACAAGGTGCACCGTCTTCTTAAGAAAGCAACAATTGAATTAGATTGATAGACCTCCACAAACTGCATAGTATATCAATAGACGGACATTAAAGGGAGCATATTATTGCAATTAGATATTATCGGGCGCGGAGTTTCGTCGAATATAAGTATAAGAAAGTTACTTTGAAAGTAGAAACAAGGTGCACCTTTGCAAATTGTATCTCACTTTGCTAATAATAAGTATATCAACCATGTCAATATCAGAGGAGAAAGAATTTAAGTCAATACAGCAACGTCTAGTGGTGGCTAAATTGCAAACAACTTCAGCACTCAAGACATTAGAGAATGCCAAGGAAACAAAGAAATCTGTAAAAGAAATGTTTGATAAAATGTTAGAAACATTAGAAACTGCCACGAAGAGTGTAGATGCTGCACAGAATCAATATGATATGTTACAAAAAGATTTAAAAGATACAGAAAAGTTGTCAGCAGAGGCTAGAGAGAGGTCGAGTAGTAATGATATGGATCAAAAGCCTGCTGCTACGAATGATATGAATGAGAGTAGCGGTGGTAACAAACGAAGGAAGGTATCAGTATCACCTCAGGCAAATACTAATAATAATTCCACTATGAGTGAAGATACGGGGAATCAAATAGGAAGTAATAATACAACATCGATATGTAGTAGTACTACGGGTAGTTCTGGGGAGTCGGGCGATAGTGATTCTTCTTCCGATATTGAATGTTCTTCTGTCTCAAGTAGTATCGATGAGGAGAAGGCAATACCCGCTGCTTTATGCGATAATGGTAATGATGATACTAGGGAAATTCATGAGGAGACCGGAAATAACATTAATCAGATTGATAGTTCGGTTGCTACTATTACGACAGCGACAAATAACAATGTAAATCATCAAATTGTGATATTAATTGAAGGATGTGGTAAATGGCACCTATTATCGATTTGGTAAAGAGTCGAGTGAAGACGCCCCTGTGTATAGGAAAAGAGCAGTATGGGGTAATAGTGAGGGCTTTGCTAGACAGGCAGTGGTCATCAAACTATTCAAGGCTTCATTTCTAGGTGTGGGTGCAAGGTGGTATATTGGTATTTTACATTCTATTGGAGATCCTAGTTTCATATTTTATATGTCTTTGAATAATGGCAATTGTTCGGTTCCTCCGGCATATGGTTGGCGTGAAATGGCACATGGTAAAAGTCCACCTCCGAATTGCTTTTTGACTACTCATGATATGCGCCAACACCCAGCAGTCGTCAGAAGTGATTCAAGAGATGTCTTCCAACCAAATACTAAACGAGTTATCATAAAAGATTGTGGACTACCCGAGTTCAATGGAATCTATTTGATGTCAGAGTATAATGGCAATCCATTTTATATAGAAAAAGAGGACAGCCTGGAGAGAGGGCGCATGAAATTTATCTTGTTAACACCAGTTCGAAAAGAGCGTGGGTGATGTACCGCTCGGGTGAGTCATCAATGTATCAAGCACCTGTTCTTGGTAGTCCAAAGTATCCGCCCTCTCATGGTTGGGTAGTGGTTGGCAATGGAGTGAACCCCGTGCCGAAATTATCTCTATCACATAGAGATTGATGAAGGGTTTCAGTTTCAACATTATGTGTGTCAAATAAGGGTGATTTTAGAGCGTTGTCAGGCATTATGTCAAACTAGCTTAATGTAAATGACATAATAGTAAACGATTTGTACTTGTAACTTGTATCTACTTGTTCAGTCCATCTCTTTGTCCTTGTTTACAATTCGTAAAAAGCAGTACGTGACCAAAAACAGAGTTTTCTAATTACATAAGGATGTAATTTGAGAGTGTTGTCAGGCAGTATGTCAAACTAGCTTAATGCAAATGACATAGTAGTAAACTGTAAATGAATCTGTATTTTGGGGCGTTTCTAATTGTATGAAAACTCTATGAAAAAACATAAAATGAGGGACATCGAAGACAGACATATAGTAAGCTCGATATACAATTAGAAGAGATAAACATTATTGATATTATCATTATTAGTGGTCTTCATTGTTATCATAAGTACCACGGTCTTTGCATCCGAGCAAACATCGATAGTGAGCAGAGCACATAACATCAACACACATTTTTTTAACAAGGTGCACCGTCTCTTCTTATTGCAAGCTAGTAGAGATTACTTACATAGTTAATACATCGGTAGTCAAAGAGGACACATTATTATTATCATTATCGTATATATTGCAATAGATATTAGATATATATATTATCAGAAGTCTTTTGAGCTTCGATTGAACAATAAAAACTACATATCTTATACAAGAAATTTCGGTGCACCATATTGCAAATTATATTAGAGCACCAATATTGCAATTATATAAGAAAGACAATTAACACATAACATGACGTCAGAAGGAAGTCGTGAAATAGAGGCAGCAAGGTTACGCCTAGCTGCGGCTAAATCACAAGTATCTACGGCATCTAAGAATATGGAGTTGGTGACAAAAATGATGGATAATGCGAAAGATATGTCTAATGCAGCCGATAAGGAATATGCAGAGGCACAGATTATGTTAGCTGCAGCTGAAAAGAGATGGGAGGTTATTAATGTTGACGAAGAGGATCCAGAACCTACGGATAATAACGAGGGTAGTAACAAACGAAGGAAGGTATCGTTATCTCCTCAGTCAAACAACAATAACAATTCTACTACAAACAATACTCAATCATCCGCTGATAATTCTTCAAATGGTATCGATAGAATCGTTGTTGAAGATTGTGGGATTACTGGATTGAATGGCGTATATAAGAAAGCCTTTGCACAGATGAACGATGGTGCTCCAGTTTATGTTAAGCCAGGCTATAGAATATTCCGGAAATCTACGGGAGCTTCTCGTTATTGGTGTATTGGGCAATGGAATGGCATAACTAATTCTTTTGGTGTCATCTATTATCAGTCCCCAAATAATCTTACTGAGAATGACTGGGCAAATCACTCAACTGGAGTTATACCGGCACCCAAGTGTCGACTAATAGCTCTGAACAATTCTACCACAAACAATCCTACTTCGTCAAACCAGGCCTTTACCAATAATTCAAGAACCGCAAGTAGTACAACATCAAATGCAATCAGAAGTACTGCTCATAATAATGCCAGGGCATCAACAACAACACCCAATAATGGTAACGAAGTAGTTGTTAAATGTGGTTTACGTGAGCTTAATGGCACATATACGCGAGTAGTTGGAGATAGATTGGTAAGTGGAAGTACAGTAGAGTATAAGAGACAAGGACAGTGGAAGGGAAATACAGTTGACTACGTAATCTGCCTGATTTTGAGCACTAGATCATGGGAAATGGGTTTTGTAAAAAGAGATGGTAAGCAGAACATGGGTTCTTTTTACAGATGTTCAACTGGTGCAAATGGTATAATCCGCCCCCCGGAAAAGGGCTGGAAAGCAACAATCCCTGATTATAATGCCCAGCAATATCATCCATTGCCAACATGCCTGCCACCAAGCCGGCTTTTCGCCAGGAGCAGCCTTTCTCCTCCTCCACAAACTGGTACGAGTATGACCCTAACTGGGTTCAAGAAGTGTGGCAAATGTGGTACATTAAAGAAGAAGCACAGTTACCTTAGAGTTGAATGGGACAAAAGTGACGACAGAGAACGGGTATGCAAAGTATGTATCAAGAATCACGGTTTATAACCATTAGTGTTAGAGAGAGGTTAGTTGTAAAGTTACGGTGGGCCAGTGTCAAGCACAATAGACTTGAGTAAGAAAGAGTCGGATGTATGTCTAGTGTTAATGTAAATGGCATAGCAATCTGTTTAAAAACAACACACATTGTCCTTCTATTCTTATCTACAGAAATCTATCTTGACTCGGCCGGCCTCTTACTGACATGTCGCTTAGGATACCATATTTTAGACTCTCATAATAATTTCCTGCACTACAATGCCTTGCTCTCACTATCACGTTGTTACTGCATATATAATCCAAAGTTGTTTACTGCCGTATATAATCCTATCGAAGAAGAGAGAATATTGATATTATTAGTCGTCGTCAGCATTATTATTATCATTAGGTCTAAGCATCCGTCGAGTGAACAGAGCACATAACATCAACAACAAATAACAAATTTTAACAAGGTGCACCGTCTTCTAGTTGAGAAATTATATATACCTATAGGTAGTCATCAACGAGGACGCAATACTATTATCAAATATTGCATTAGATATTAAATACAAATTGTCATCAGACTTTTTTCAAGCTTGATTGAACAATAAAAACTAAAACACATCTTGTGCACAAAAATAAAGTTTGGGTGCACCATAACCAATAATTGATCAATACATCAACGATTATACATTAAGACAAACAAGTACAGCAATTATGCCCAGTCTACAACCAGATAACAGCGTAACTAAATCACGCGTATCAGCCGATACTAAAACATTACAAACAGCCAACGAATCTAAGAAATCTGAAGAAGAAATGATTGCAAAAAGGAGAAAGGTATCCCTCTCTCCACAGTCAAAGGACAATACTACCATCACTGCTGCCGCCGCTTCTTCACCGAATTATGCTTATCAAACTACTTCGTCAATTGCAGCTCTAATGCATCCAGCCTTT
>Ga0075439_12079_pt1 | contig 12883 bp, 7 predicted proteins | sample MintriSingleCell_FD_74264 | JGI IMG/M metagenome (GOLD analysis project Ga0075439, IMG submission 74264) | Marine eukaryotic communities from Monterey Bay, USA to study complex ecological interactions - Minidiscus trioculatus JGI Plate_4_G5... | ecosystem: Environmental > Aquatic > Marine >... | reverse complement strand
ATTATGAATAAGAGTGCCAATGCAAGGATTCCATACCGGTGAGTAGTGTTTACTTATATGTGGACAATCTCTTTACCACCAGACTCTTCGTCATCTCACTTGCCTTGTTCTTTACTTGCCCAACAACTCAACCACAGTGATTCAAAGCTTACTCGAGTTCTTCAAGAGGCTCTTGGGGGTCGTTGCAAGACAGTCATCGTGGCAACAATATCGCCGTCCATCACTGCCATTGAAGAGTCAGTCTCAACACTCAATTACGCACACTCGGCCACTGGTATCGTGAACAAACCAATCTCATCGTCATCAATCGGGTTCGGAGATGATAATATGCCCGTTAGCGATCCCAAGGCTCCACCTACTATTGAAAGTTGGCAGGAAATGGAGATGCGATTGCAGTACATGCAAACTCAAGTGGAAGAGGCACAAGCGGCATTGGCAAGGAAACATCTCCAGCAACAGGAGTTGCAAGATCGAGCTGAGAAGGCAGAGACAAACTTGTTGGAAAGCCAACAGAAACTGTACAATGCTAATAAGGAGATTAAATCATTACAGGTTGTAGTTGAAATGGAAACAAACAAGAGGAAACAAACAGAGGCTGAGTTGAAAGAGACTCAAATACAATTAAAGAAGACAGAGCTAGTACTAAAGGCAACACAGGAGACGGAGACGTCGCTTACATTGGAGGCTCAGACTCTTCTTGGCAAACTGGAAGAGATTATTAGCGACAGAGATGAGTTGCATTCACTTGTCGTATCTCAGAGAGATGAGGAATCTAGCCGAAGGATGGCAACCAAACACTTCCAGGAGGCTGCACTGATTGTGCTAAATAATATCGAGTCGTCATTTACCAACCTCTCTGCCAGTATCGAGACGGGACAATCAAGTGCTATTAAAATTGCCACCCTTAATCATGAAGTGGGTCGACACTCCGTATCTGAAACTCAAAAGCTTGTATCAGATATTGCCAAGAACGTTTCATGTGTAACTGAGTCGATCAAGTCACAACTAACAGGCGAGCATGGAATTGTACCCACTGTTGATACAGGTGCAAGTTCGGTCTTGAATGTAATGCAATCGGCTAATGAAGAGTTTGTTCAAGGTGAAGAATCATTTGAAAAGTCCCGTGAATCGATGCGTCGTAAGCTTGAAGAATGTACCAAAACAGTGGAAGACCGTGCCACTTCCATGCAAACATCAACAAGTCAAGCGTTGCAATCATTTGAGTCTAAAGTTGTTGAATCGAAAAATACCATTTCCAACTTGGTTATGAGATTGAAGAACTCGTTATCGAATCTATCCGATGCCAAGGCTGAGAAAGCTAGTACCTTGGATGTTCTTGTAGGCCAGTGGAGAGATCAATCTCTTGCTCTTTCCAAGACTGTGATTGATTCTTCAACGTCAGGCTCGACCTCATTAAAAAGCTCTATTGATGAGTTCCAGAATGGCATGATCAATCATGAAGAAATGAAGAAGTCGTTGGAGGATCAGAAGACTTTCCTTGATAATGAAGGATCAGCTCATACGAAATGGATTGACGAGCAAGGTACACTCGTTGATGAACATCGTCAGAAATTGGCAGAGTCGAATGAAACACAGGCCAAGCTTCGTAACACAGTCATGCAGACTATCATGTCAGGAGTTCAAGCTCTTGTTTCGTCTGAGATTCAAAAGTTAGCCACCACACAAGCAAATCACTTTCAAGTTCTTGAGAAGGACGGTGCTGACTTGGCCAATAAGAACCAACAGATTACACAATCAGCAAAGCAAATGGTAGATAATGTTCAATCGACAAATCAGCTAGTTTCTGAAAAGGCAGTGGAACTTTCTAATAACGATTTGAAGGCCAGTCAAGCCATGAAATCTACTCAAAGTACACTTGAGCAAGTGATGACATCATCAAATGCTCACCATGAATTGACGACCGACTTTGCAACCAAAAGTCTTACAACCGTGTCCGAGATGAAACAATTAGATAGTCAGAATACAGATATTATGAAAATGGCAGAACGAGATGGCAAGGCCTGCTCAACGTCTCTCGTGAATTCCGTGTTCAAGCCCACGTGTGCAGATATGAAGAAGACTCTACAATCAAGTTTGGGTGTCATGTCTTATGTCAATAATACCGTCGTTAAGAATGTCAATGGAGATTTGGATAGTATATCAGAAAGTCGTAAGGTTATTGCAAATCAGATGAACGAGAAATATGAAAGTGCCAGCACCCAACTTTCAGCCATGGCAGGACAGGTTACTTCAATTGCAAATGCTCAGCATGATGTTGCCAAGAAACTAGGGGAAGAAACATCTGCCAAGAACAACACTTATGTGAACGAATCTGTACCATATTACTATGCCGAGCTTGATTCTGGTAAAGACAAGTTGGTATCTACGATGACCAGCTTGTCAAATGATTCTAGTCGGGAAGTTTCAGCAGGAAAGGTACAAGGCACTGACATGCAACTGTATGTGGAAGACTTTGCCGTCAACAAAATGCAATGCACTAAGCCAGTTGATGCTGCCCCACCAAAGAAACCTTGTCAATTTAGCCACAACCTATCGTCAACACCTGCTGAGCACGAAATTATCAAGGGAACTGACTTGGATGGCAATAGCTCCCAGTCTGAAGACTCTACCTCTGCTGAATTGCCTCCATCTGCTGCCGCCGCCGCCGCGGCTCCACTGCACCACAGATCAGAATCTCCAATCCATTCTGAAGTTGATAGTTCTCATGAATCACACGATGATGATAATGCAAGTAGGAAGAGTTCTGGAAGCATTTCTTCTCTTCCATCACCTCGTCTTAAATATCGAGATGTCAATACTGCAAATCAACAACGGGATGTACCCTCCAACTCGAAGGCTTCACGGAGACAGCACCGTCTTGCTGTTAACACGTCTTCTAAAGGAGGTTCGAGGAAGAACAAATGTCCGTCTGGTCTGCCGACTCCGACAAATCATCAGTCACATAAGCGGAGGAAAAGGTAGTGAAGTAGTTGCTATGATATATGATATTCAAGACTATTTCATACCTATGTAAATTATGATCAGGGGGATACGCGTAGTGCTTATCTAATATAGCATCTACCTAACTAATTCGATAGATAAAACCAATAAGAAGTAAATGAAACATTAGAAATATACTACTGATCTCTACAAGTAACCAATATCATAATTAATTTGTTATCTATCAGTAGTATCGATTCCTTTCACCGATTAAAGCTGCTTCATCTCTCTGAGCGCTCTTGATCTCACCCAAATACTCTTGATAATTACTCAACGCTTTCTGATAATCATCTTTTGTTGCTACTCTCGACATGAAATATTCTTGAATTTTATCTAAGGATTCTTTATCCCCTAATCTAGTTGCAATTAGATGATGCTTGGTCGACCTATCAAAATTTCCCCTCATCTCTTCACATTTTCCCAGATTGTGTCTCGACAATGGATCGCCTTTGCTCGCAGCTACCTTCCAATACCCTTCGGCCTTTTCCATACTATGTTCTACAACCTCTCCGTTCAAATACGAATTACCGATATTGTGGTAACATTGATGGTCACCAAGCTTTGCTCCTCGACGCCAAAATTGTACTGCCTTGACACTGTCTTGTTGAAGTCCTAGATGACCAACATTATAGAATGTTCCCAAGCTTGTTAGGGCTTCGCTGTCCCCTAGTTTCACACGATTCTTGTATCTTTTGAGGTTTTCCTTGTTTGTAGTAGCTGATGGTGTTCGACAGAAAGGGCAACCGTTCTGAATTACATTGCCGTGATTATCATAGACTGGCGCATATGTACACCCACTGCATAAAATTTGCCCACAACAAGCCATATACTTCTGACCAGTTGCAAGTGTGGGCACTGTCAAGAAGCAAATCGGACAATCTTCCCTCGGCGGTGGTTGTTTAAAGAGTTCTTCATCAGTAACAGGCACCATAAGATCATCATCACTTATGTTCATAGTTTCTAATAAAATAGATGCGTGTTCATTGTTATTTATTGTAGATTGTTGCACTTGCAATTCTCGATTGTCGGCAACACATACCTTGCATCTCCGCTGAGAATCATCTACCTTCCACTGCTTCTTGCTAAAGTTGGCTTTGGGTAGATCTGAATTGCAGGCGGCACATAGCTTCATTGTTAATGGTAGTGGCTGTATCAAATTTAGAATGCCAATGACAAAGGTTATTTTGTTGGTGTGTGTAGTTTATGTTGACTTAGGGTGGGGACGACACCAATTCTCTTCAATTCTATGCAATATACAGAACCCTCTGAGGATAATGATATCGACCTGCAGTTTAATTCAACACGGCACCATAAACCTCAACAACATAACAACAATGATCTAAAGACTCTGCCCAAGGATACCGGAAAAGATACCCTGTCACCGACCGCACCAATTGAATTGCTATTTACATGTCAGGCTATCGTATCAGTGATTGTATAAAGAACAATCATAGTGGAATGTTGAAAGAGATTTGGTTTGAACATATGATAGTTACTGTTACGATAGAGCAAACAAATTACATACCTAACCTATCAAAACTCTCAGCACTCAGCACTCAGCACTCAGCTCTCTCACAATCACCGCTAGGCTATGTACGTATATAGATATCTACTCTTGGATTTTATCCTGTTATAGTTTGTATTATAATATTGCTGTTCGCTGAAGCAAACTCCTGTTGTGAATTATGAGTGACCAACACCAAATCAACAACAATGAACAACAAACACAAGACATGGACATAGATAACATCGATGATGACGAAGATTTGGATGCCTTCCTAGTATTATTAGAATCAAGATTAAGAGCTGATTTTACCTCACCTGACTTATCTCGTATAATATCATCTCAGGGGACTTCATCCTCTTCTGCTAATAGAGGAGGAGGAACAGCTTCTTTGTCAACATTACCCTCTGGTAATCTCTCCTCACCTACCAAATTTATTCGATTAATATATAAGGTATTTACAAAAGCTGGTAAGCCAATTAAGCTTCGTATTATATTAAGTGTATTGGGATTGGATGATGATGATACCATTGAACGGGATGCCAAGAATAGTAGTAATACTAATGGCATGTCTTCATTTGCAACATCATCAAATTTTAATAAAGATGATAGTGATGAATTGCAAGATAGAAAGACTGATGAAGTAGTATACAAACTATTAACTAAAGCTGAAGAGGATGATGAGAAGTGGGTTCGTGTAATAGCTGGTATAATTAAACGGATCATGTTTAGTAAACCATCTACTACATCACAAAACAACTCAAGTGAAATACTACCCAAAGAAATGTCAAATGAAAAGAAGGAATCAGAATCAGACAAACAATTACAAAAGATAGTCACCAATATATTATCTTCTATAAATAAAACATCCACACAAGCCGAACAACGATATAATGAAGCAAAGTTAAAATTATATAAACAAATCGATGAAGAAAGTACAGATGAAATCGAGGTACAACAGAAACAGTCCGCCGCATCGAATACATTATCAACATATCTAATTGGATCAGATTTATATCCGACATATGTACCATTGCGATATACATTATTATCACCCACAACAATTAATAGTATTATACCAAATGTTAATACGAATGTACACTTTACATCGAATATGAATGCCAATGTATTGAAGATTGATGCTGAAGTTGATGCCAAGAGAGCAGAGGAGGAAGGGAAGGAGATGTTAAGTGTTCAGCAGAAACAGCAGGTGGGTGTTGTGACAGCTACTAATGGTAGTAGTGCTGGGGATAGAGGTACAGGAGGTAGAGCGACAAATCAACCTTCAAGTGGTGGAGCAGTACTGGCAGGAAGGATGAGGGGACGATTCTCAAACACTGCTGGACGGGGTTCTACTACTACTAGCGGTTCATCATTATTCCGCCCTAGTACTACTGGTAAAGGATCAGCTGCCGGTCGAATGGGCACTGTAGGTGGAAGAGCTGGGAGAATATCCGGTCGTGGCGGCGGCCGATTAGGAGTAGGTAGGACGGGAGGTAGAGTTGGGAGTTTAGCACGTCTTACCGGAGGACGAGGTACCACAACAGTACGAGGTAGCATATCAGCACCATTGCAACGACGTGTCCCCGGAGCTGCACGAGCTATACTAAACTCTTCATCTGGCCGGGGTCGTGGTGGAACTATCTCTGGTAAAGCATCAAGTGGTGGCGGAGGAGAAAAGACTAAAATGAAAATGATTGATGCATCCGAGGTTGAAGGATTGACACGTCAAGCTAATGAGAAAGAAAAGACATCCAATATGACTTCAGTACAAGCTCGTAAACTCGAGAGGAAACGTAAGTTAATGGAAACTGCCAAGGCTAGTGGATTGAGAGGTAGGGAGAAGAAGATTGCAAAGACTGAGGCAGTCGAAGCAGCTACCGCTGGGAATGATCAAGCTACAAAATCGTCAACTAGTGGAAGTGGTACTGATGCTTCTCAGAATAAAAGCACTAATGTTACTGGAGCTTCTGCAAGTCAACAAGTACAGCAGCAACAACAACCGCCAAGTGCAGCATACGTATCACTCCTCGAAAAGAGTAACAAACTAACTCCCGAAGATCGACAAACCATACTACTATTCTTTCAAAATCGTAATCCTGTCCAACCAGGCTTGCGACCTCCATCACTTTCTCTACCACCCGGTGCTGACGAGGCAACAGGGGTTTTCAAAGTAAAGATAAATGAAGAAAAGACTTTTGATGAGAGTACCAATGAGAATGTAAAAGAAACTTTATATTTGGAATTGAACTATAAGACATTGGGATTCAAGAAGACACGGAAAATAAAAAGAAAGTAGCAACTTAAGTATAATGTCCTCTACTCTACACTCTATATTGTCCACTCGTTAGAAATCAGAAAAGGAGGCTAAGGTTGCATTGATCCAAGATTCTTTTATTGGAAGCACTGACATGAATTGATCATTACATTGTCGTTCGCATTCTCTAATTTTCAGTACCTTCCTTTCTGACTTGGAAGAATAATCTTCTTCTTGCATAGTTGTTGCCGATGATGATGACGATGACCCTCTTCTATTGTATACACATCCTAGTAAGCATGCCAGAGCGGCACCAATCCTACTGGCCATTGTCTCAGTACAAAAATGCATGCCATCTTTGAATAGTATATTTCGTTCACAATATTCTCCTCCACTTTCACTCGTTGGCATCTTATTACATATCATTGGTATCGATGGAGGCCATGTCTTTTGATTTAACCGTTCTAGCATGAAGATACCTTCTTTATCAAATACTTGTGAGTCTTTGATTGTGAGTGGAGCACTGATATTGTAACCTAGTTGTATACCATTTGTCCAAATTACATGATTCGTGTATTGCGCGTAGTCCATTATTAGAATTGTTGTTGAATGATCTTTATGCCAGTTCTTTGCAACGTCCCATATCATTCGATTTACTTTGCATATTTCTGCATACATGTTTGCATCCAGAACATTATTAGTAAATGGAATAGTCAAGAAAATGATTGTTTCAGCTCCAAGAATGCTATGTGCCAATTCAGCTGCTTCAATGATACGTTCGCGAGTTATCTCTTCAATCTTCATCCAACCATGCATTACTCGGAATACAACAACCTCAATTTTATTATTAACAGTTATATTTTGTTCTTGGTATGTGTACTTGTGATGTATGAAAGGGTTTACTTGTCCGTAGTTCCAACCACCGCCTGGCCTGTTCTTTGTTGCTGGAAGACCTTGAGCAGCTTTTGATAGGAGACCAGTGATTCTCCATCCTCCATTCATCCCTCCACCCCATGTTGGTGCTACAAGTGTCCCACTGGAAGAAGTAAAAGAATAAGTTGAGTATATCAATTCATACAGCATACAACTACATAGCAAAAGATATCAGAGATGATATGATGTATCATATGTACATCTAGATAACTACTCACCCCTCACCCCCTTTGAAAGCCTCCCAGATATTACTTCGAGAGTGCAGTATATGACCACCCATCATTTCATCTACAGCAGCCGATATTTGTATGGATACTGAATCGCCAATATGCAAAATTTTCAAACTGTTGTTGATTGTGGTTGTAAAGTCTAATATACGACCATGATGTCCTTGATGACCAAGTAATAATGATGATGGAATTTCATCAGTCCGTATACCATCATTATTTGGTAATGGTCCTAGCTTGCATCCATGATTGCCTGAAAATGCATCGGTGAATGGTACGTCAGCTGGATTGTGTAGTGTAAATGATATTCTGATTGTATCATTTTGATCATCTTTGATAGTATGTATATGATGGTCTGAGTAGTAGTTATAATCACTTGCAGTAGTATAACTGATGTGATTGGTAGATCCGATAATGTTGTATATACTAAAGCAAACAATTGTAAGGAAGGCACATAATTTTGTCAATGATCGTCGGTGTTGGTTTTGGATTTTGATGCTCATCAGCAATTGTTCAATACAGCTCAACAGTCAACTAACAGAGGAGCACTGCAATTCTCCTCCTATCCGAATAACACGCTGAGAGTTGAGAGCACATAAACAGCACCACAACACAGCACACAACACAACACAACAATCACTCTCTATCTCGGCAAGGCTGCAAAAGTAGGAAAGTAAAGGATACCAGGTACAGGTATCCTTCAACTTTTACGTTAGTTGATATTACATACGGGCTGTCGTTGGCTATATTTGTTGCAGCTTGTTTCTATTGTTGTTGGAGGTTGCAGACTATTGGATATCAATCATACAAATTATACAGATATGAAAGACGTTGATGAGTTAATAATACATCGTCATGATAATGATAATATTGGCGAAGAAGATGAAGAGGAGAACAATGGAGAAGAACCAACATTATCTTCGTCACTTTGGGAACCATCGGGTAGCTGGTGGAAAGATTTCCTATACTTTAGTGGACCTGGATGGTTTGTTTCTATAGCATACGTAGATCCAGGCAATTATCAAGCTGATATACAAGCTGGTGCAACATCACGATATTCACTCCTCTTTGCTTTATGGTGGACAGGCATATTATCAATATATGTACAAGTATTATGTGTTCGATTAGCATTCCATTCCAAACTTACATTATCACAAGTACAAGCACAGACATTTGATAATAAACTGTCACGATACTTTGCTTGGTTCATTGCCGAGTTTAGTACAATTATTACAGATTTGCCAACAGTTATTGGATTTGCCATTGCAGTTAACTACTTCTTTGGATTGCCTTATTGGGTTGGTGTATTGATGAGTATACTAACGACTATGGTATTTCTAGCTTCATTATCTTGCGGTATTCGATTACTCGAAATTGCTATATGTATATTCGTTGCAATTATGAGTGTGGCACTATGGATTGAGATGTCATTTGTTGGGGTAGATACACCTGAACTGTTTCGAGGATGGGGTATTGGATTTGTTGATACTACAAGATCAGACATCTTCAGTTTGGCAGGTATACTTGGGTCAGTTGTTATGCCACATAATCTTTACTTACACACCGCTGCTGTCCAATCCAAGACACATCATATCAAACAATCACCAGATGTTATAGAAAAGGCTGTCAAGTATTGCTCGATTGAACCAATCATGCCAATTATTGTCTCATTCTTTGTGAACATGGCAGTTGTTGCAATTGCTGCCGAGAGTGTATATGGTAGTGAGAATGCTAGTGAAGTTGGATTGACAGACTTTTGTCAGTATTTTAAGAATCTCAAAGGAGGGTGTTTACTCTGGGCAATTGCCTTATTGGCAGCCGGACAGAGTGGTGCAATAACAACGACTTACACTGGACAATATGTCATGGATGGCTTTCTACAGCTGCAATTGCCATTGTGGTTGAGATCTATTGTAACGAGATTAATTGCCATTGGACCGAGTATTTTCATCGCTGCCATGTACCCCGACAAACTCAATCAACTAGTTAACATTGTCAATGCTTTGCTGGGGCTGCTGCTTCCATTTGCATTCTCACCTTTGGTACGATATAACTGTACAGAGAGTATCATGGGGGAAGGACACGCTACAAAGGGATGGGAAAAGAGAATCATGTACTTATTTGCCATAACAGTCTGGGGAATCAATGCCATGACTATATCTATAAGAGGAGGCGGATTTTTTGGTGAGATTACGCCCGACATGGAAATGTCTGCAAAGAAGATTGCAGTGATAATACTTGAAGTTGCCATACAAGTTTTATATGCCTTGTGGAATTTTAAAACATTATTTGGCAAGATTGGTGGTACAAAGTTCCATCAGGTCGGAACGGTAGATACTGACGAAGTATTAGAAGATCTTCAATTCGTGATTGATAGTGATGACGAAGAAGCCGATGACGATCAGAGTGATGCTCTTTGTCCCGGTACAACTGAAATCTCATAACTATAAATTTCAATACCTAAGTTAAGTTTGCTATTGAACAGATATTTACATATACCCCAGTTTATGAATAATAACATTCGACCCCACACACATAGAAATGACACTACAATTCCGTCTTCACTTCCTCTAATTCCGACTCATCTGTTTCCAACTTTTGAAAATCAAGTCGACGCTGCAACTTCCAAACTGGAAGCTCTGTTTTGTACTCTTCTTTTTCAACCCCATTCACTTTAGCCTTATGCACTAACACTTCATACTTTCCCTGTAATACCAATGCCCCTTTAGTTGCTGCCGGTTCATAATTTAATACAGTACATCCCACAATAATTGGACGATTTTCATTAATCTTATTTGAAAAAGTGCCAATATTACACAGTGCCTCATCATTTACCTTGTACGGTTTGTACGGATGTAAATATCGTTCTGGTAAATTAGTAACCTCTTTCCCATCTGTTGTTTTTGTTACTCTATATCCTTGACCATTGGAATTAGGATCACGCCCTTTTACTATTGATGGGAAAACAATTTGTATATCTTTGGAATCAGGATTGAACAATTCAATTATATCTCCGGTTTTGTACTTTGATTGGGTATTTGTTTTGGGAGTATGCTGTGATACATCTTCTTTATTTGTATCTATCCGGTTTTCCTCGGAGTTACCATCATCTGCAAGATCATTGCAATTGGGCTCATCTGATGTACATGTTCTAGATTGAGCATGTATAATCTTAACTTGTGTTGTTGCTACTGCAACTACTGCAAAGCATATCCTATGACTACCACCACCTAATAAGACCGAGTAGTAGATGCTTAGGAGCAGGAATAATCCTCTTGGTTTGAACATATTGTTATCAACACAGCCTCATCAACACTGATCAACAATCAACACCTATCAACACTCAAAGATTTTATGGACTGAATACTGAATATGATCAATTTCCCCCAGGGATAGCCACAGGTCGGGGCTTATCTCATTTATTTTGCTAAGAGGACCTTAATAGAAAAAGGATACCTGAAATGAATACCCACCTCAAGCGCTCCCAATTATTTTACCCCTCGATGTACGTAGTCTAAAATTCGCGAATTTGTTTGAGTAACTTATGTATGTATTGCAATATGATTAGTATGTTATGTATAAAACATTGTATGATTTGTATTTCACATTTTTCATATCCCCAAGAGTGCCTCTAACGATGTATCGACCGCCTTTGCCTTCTTAGGCACTGCTCTTGCTGCTCTATCCTTCTGTGCTTTGGCCCAACGTAGGTGGGTTTCTTCATAACTCATCTTCTTTTGCCATTGAGCTTCCGCTGAGGATACTGTTGCCTTCTTCTTTGGAGCTGAAATCTTCCTTGGAGTTGACTTCTTCTTTGGAGCTGACTTCTTCGTTGGCTTGTTGCCGCCTGACTTCTTGGGCTTTGTAGCTGTTAATGTGTTAGTTGTAGGCACTGCAACACTTCTTCTATCCTTCTCTACAGCCTCTAGTTTCCTCTTCTTGGATTTCTTCTCCACCTCACATTGAGCTTGAAGTTCAAGAGCTGCTTGTTTCCTCTTCAATGCCTTGGCCTCCTTCTCTGCACAGATTCCCTTCTGATTAGGAGTCTCTACCTGCTTCCTCTTCTTCGTACATCCATTACATTTTCCTCCAATAGACTGTAGTCTTTTCCTCCATTGATTTCGGCTATACATTGATCTAGACAAATTCTTATTACATTTTGAGCAGGTGTGGAATTGTTGGCTCTTGTCTGCCTTCGCCTTCATCTCTTCCTGATACTGCAAACTCTCTGCCATTCTATTCCTTACACATTCCTTACATTTGCCTCCTCTATCAGATAGTCTTGTAGCCCATTGATTACTGCTATATTTTGATTCATTCAAGTTCTTGTTACAGCCGGAGCATGTGTGAAATTGTGATACTCTTCCTGATTGTAAATCTTCCTGATACCGCCGATTCTCTGCTTCCTCCTTTCGACGTTGCCACTCTAATCCTTTCGCTCGTTTCTCCTTGGATAGAGTGCCATGAAGAGATCTAATTCCTGCCTTAAAGAGGGACATAGCACCTTCCCGATTGAAAGGAAGTGCACCGTGTCGTTTAGCCAATGCCTCTTTTTGAGTTTCAGCCTCTAACCACCATTTGTCAGGCATTGCTGGTCCACCAAGTAATTTCCATTGTCGCCGAGCTTCTCTAGTACATGGGTACATAATATCATGGATCGTGATACCACCCCTGAATCGATCAATTGCATTCTTACCATCAGGCATGAGCATATCACGTTGAACAGCCGAGCCAAGACGAGAATCTCCATGACCTCCCCGGGTGATATTCTCCGCGAAGAGTGATCCGAGAATGTTGCATACAGTCATCTCTTCAATAAAAGGTAAGTCTTCTGTAATCAGATCCATACTTCCCTTCATTCCGTCCAAGGCAATAGCTCGTAATTGCTTCCTATCCATTGGAATCTCCTTTCTTGAATCACTAGCAAGTGATGGGTGGCCATGCAGGTATAGGACAACATTG
>Ga0075439_12093_pt1 | contig 12925 bp, 14 predicted proteins | sample MintriSingleCell_FD_74264 | JGI IMG/M metagenome (GOLD analysis project Ga0075439, IMG submission 74264) | Marine eukaryotic communities from Monterey Bay, USA to study complex ecological interactions - Minidiscus trioculatus JGI Plate_4_G5... | ecosystem: Environmental > Aquatic > Marine >... | reverse complement strand
GATCTGCATCAATATAAAACCCACCCTCTGTATACATTAGTAACAATCTAGCAATATCGGAACGTTCAACAATATGTGCTGGACGTTGTATGTATTCTTCATTACTGTCTTTTGTACCAACTAAAGTTGTTGCCTCTTCGTGCATGATTAATTGGGCATGTGCTGCCGACTCTATCAACGTGTCAATCATTTCATCATCGTAGACTGTTACATTCCAATCAGGATTTAATTTTAATAAACTCAATATACTATTCTCAACAAATGGTAACGGAGGTACTTGTTTATAGTATTCTTTATTTGGAAACTATATTGTTGTGTAATTAGCATGTATCGAGTAGTGTGATGGATGTCATCAGAAAAAGAGCACATAAAAGGTACAAGACATACAAAATAATAGACGGGTATAATAATATATCACTTACAAATATGTGAACTTTCTTGGGTATTGGCTTTAGAGTTTGCAGATATTGGACATACTTTAGATCCAAAGAGACATTGCAACTACTCTCCACTTCTTCAATAATAGGCATGTCCTCTTTTGGAGATTGTTCATTATTTTGGGATGATTTCACACTGTCATCGTCATCATCCATATCACTGCTGATACCCTGCGTATGCGGTGTATCTATATTAACATCGCGTAGTGCTTTATGTGATATTGGCTGGCGCTGTTCAAGACTTTTGTGCACTGAGTAGAAGAATGTAACAGCCAAGGCAATTAGAATCACACGTCTTTTCAATATCGATCGTCTTCTACTTTGCATCTGTTGTCGATCATCTCGACGGCGTAGAATGAACTTGCCATTCTCAAATGATACCATGGCTAGACTGCAATCTGCTCTCTGCTCAATACAAGTATCTAGATGGTTTAAGTAGCCGGCCCTCAGCCAATTATTCAAACCCTATCTTCTGGTTTACTCAATCATACTATTTCCCCTCAATATGAATCTCCATCTCCACCACTATCAAACTGATTCAATGCTTCTCTGGAAACATAGCGATTACGAAAGTCCAACCTCCAGTTATCCACCGAGTCATCATCATCATCAGAATAGCACCCACCATAACCATCTTCGTTATAATCATTCATATAATCCGAGTCGTCATCGGGATAATCATTGCCATCGTAACCCTCATCGTTGGAATCATGCTCTTCTTCATCTCCCATTGAATCATCATCTCCATTCATTGTATCACCATTGTGATAAAACTTTTGTACGAATCGATCATCGTCATCCTCTGCTTCTCCACTCTTCTTGCCATTTGATGAATCACCTTCCAATACTAGTTCACCCTTTTCATTCCAATAACCAAATCCTTGTTGCAATTCAATCAAGGCACAGTCTTGCTTGTTACCGCCGCCGCCACCACCACGTGATGATAAGGTATCATTATCCTCGTCTTCTTCTGAAAGTGCAGACGAAAGTTCAAGTCCGGGGATTGAATCAGAATTGGCAGAACTTGGACGTAAGAATTGAGACTTTGGCTTGCCAGCCTGCTTTGTTGAATCGTCAGCCATTTCTGTAGTCTCTTCGAGGCAGTATACCTGTATACATCAAGTGGGTAGAAAGTTAGCAACTCGGCAGATACTGGACAATTGATACAACACATTGTCAAACTCACCTCATAATAATACTCTCCATCTTCATCATCCTTATCATCCTTCTTACTACTAGCTGCTGCTGCTACACTGGCATTCCATCGCCTCTCGCCTTCCTTCAATACATCCACCACAGCTTTATATCCACCAAGCATGGCAGGAGTATTACCATCATCATCTTTAATAGTTGGATTGGCACCCATATCATTTAACAAGGTCGTAACACCTACAAAATCACCGTATAATGCTGCATAATGTAATATCGTACGTCCTTTTCCTATATGTGAAGAATTCCTAACATCAACTTCTGGTATCAATTCATGAGATGGTAGATAGGTATAATTCACAATGAGTTTAGCACGTTCTGTATTGGTATTGTATTGTAATCGATGATCACTCTTGAGGAATGAAATGTAATGTAGGATAGAACCACCATTTTGTTTTTGTATTGATGATAAAGAGTAGTTTAGTAGTTGGACAGTTTGTTCATCAAGTTGTGTTGGTTGAGCTGATGTTGCTGGTGCCGTTGTGGTTGTACTACTAATACTAGTTTTCTGTTGATTCTTCTCATTCCAAGATTGTACCTTACCCTCAATCAATGCCTCAATCACATTATAACTATTCCGTCGAGCGACCGAATCTGGACTTGATATACTATATGCCATACTGTTCAATCCTTGTCGTGCTAAAATGGATGGTGTATTACCTTGAGAGTCTTTGATTGTTGGATTAGCATTGTAGGTTGTGAGGAGGGTACGTATACTTGTGAGGTCGCCGTAAAGTGATGCCATGTGTAGTATTGTACGTCCTTTCCCTTCTGTTTCCTCTTCCCTTCTACCACCACTACCCCTACCGTCATTATCATTACTGCCAAGCTGATAATCCACAAATAATTTACCCTTGCCTTCTAATCTTGGATCATGTAGTAAGAATGCCAAGTGCGGTGATACTGATCCGGTATTTTGATTATTTATTGATTGTAATGAATAATCGATTAGTTTGATTGTTTCGGGAGATAGTCCGTGATTGTTGTTGTTGGTGTTCATTGAAGAGTTGTTATTATTATTCATTGAATTATTGTTGTTGTTTGTTAAACCCATAATGTTGGAAGGGATGTGATGAGTAAAGCTGCTAGTATTAGCACTTTCCATAGTAAAATCACATTCCAATACATTCCTTGTTTGTTCGACAACCCATTTGCCTGATAATTTGCGTCGTTTCTTCTGCCTCATTCCGCTGCTATTGTTAGCAGCAGCACCATTAACAGCGTCACTGTCGTCACACTTCTTCTCTTCTTCTTCTTCATTGTCAGTTGGTCGAGGACGCATTCTTCTAATACGCTGTCCACTTCCCTGAATAACAACTTTTGGTATCGTTGACTTGTTGTTATCACTGCCGATCATAGCGTTTGGCCCCTCACCGCCACGCATACTGCTATCATCCCCAGCATTGTTAACATCTGAACCATCACTTTCTTCTTCTTTAAGCATAACATCAACAATACGTAACCATTTACTTTTCTTCTCCTCACCATCCTCATTTGATACTGACCGACTAGATGATGCACTATTGCTTAATGCCAAATCTCGTTCATCTTCCTTACACCCTACTTTCAGAGCCGCATTTCCGCATCCAATATCAGGATTACATGGATCTAACGCTAACTGCTTTTGTAAATTTGTAATTTTACGAAATGTTACGGTACGTTTTGGTTTGGTTGGTGGTGCCGGTATATTATCGTTGCTATCTACCGCATTATTGTCTTCCATATCTACCGCATTATTCTCTGTACTGTTGGTATTGTTGGTGGATAAATTGTTGGAGGAGGGACGGTCCTGCGGTGGCATCTTACTATTATTGAACGATGAATTAATATTTTGAGAAGCGCCTCTTCTAGCCGGAGTTTGTACCATATCACCGCCACTACTATTATTGCTCTTTAAATTAGCATATTCTCTATCAAGCTTTTGCAATTCTTTGGCGCTCTTGTTATTGTTGTCGGTAGTATTATTAGAATTGGGATTATTATCATGCAAACTAACAGCAGAATCTAATCTTTTTACTAATTCATTCATTTTACGACGTTTCTTATTTCTACCACCGCCATGCTCATCGTTAGTAGATGATGAAATACAGGGCAACGTTAGCTGGATACGATCTGGACCTGACGATAAAGTAGAGTCAGAGGTATGGTTGATAAAATTGTTGGTAGAGTTTGCAATATCATGAAAAGTTGTTTTAGATGTTGGTCGACGACGCTTTACTCGTAGGAATACACGCGTGGTGTTGTTATTTGATGATGATGACATATTAGATGAGTTGGTAACGACCCTGTTATTGACCGCTGATGTATTTATGGTAGAGTTATTCATTGTTGTAATTAATACAATAAGCAACAACAATAGAAATTTGTGATGAGTGATGAGTTGCTGAGATGCCTACAAGTGTAATATTTCGCATTTTCAATTTACTTAGTGCTTTTAGGTACGAATCGTGGTGCTGGAAACGATGGCGTATTCAGTTGTATAGGCTTTAACATCATATTATTATTCATATTCTCTGTATATTATTTGACATCGATGTTGATCGGTAAGTGAAAAAGAAGCTCCGTCAATTAATTTACTTTTTGTTGATGTGTATTATCTTTTCTATTATCTCACCTTTTCTCACCACTCACCACGCTTACTATTCTATTCGATATCACAATCACAACGACGCATAGAACAATTAGAGAGTATATATTAGAAGATATCATTAGTATGAGCGGCGGTGGCGGCGGCGATATCGATATGTTATCATGTGCCAACTGCGGCAAGGGCGAAGAGGATAGTAACAAACTGAAGAAGTGTAGTGCTTGTTTATCGGTGAAGTATTGTAGTGCTGAGTGTCAGAAAGCCCATCGTCAACAACATAAGAAGGCTTGTAAAAAACGAGCAGCTGAGTTATTTGATGAAAAGTTATTTGCTGATCCTCCACCTCGAGAGGAGTGCCCAATTTGTTTTCAGCCTTTTCCAATAGGCAATCACCAGACATTTGAATCATGCTGTGGAAAGCTCATATGCAATGGTTGTATTTATGCGATGCAGATGAGTGAAGGAAAAGATTTATGTGCATTTTGTAGAACTCCACCTTGTAAATCAGATGAAGATATTATTAGAAGAATAAAGAAGCTTATAGATAATGGCAATGCTCAGGCATTCTTTGAATTCGCCAATTATCATGCCAATGGACTACATGGTATGCCACAAAACTATCAAAAGGCCAATGAATTATATCTCAAGGCAGGAGAGCTCGGTTGTACTTTGGGATATTACAATTTAGGTAATAACTATAGGGATGGAAAAGGTGTGGAGGTGGGTATGAAGAAGGCTAAGAATTACTTGGAGATTGCAGCTATAGGTGGGAGTATAGTAGCAAGGAATAATCTTGGTGCATTAGAGGGAAAGTTGGGCAATCATCATCGAGCAATGAAGCATTTTGTTATGGCAGCAAAGGTGGGGCACAAGACATCATTGAACAATGTTAAGACAGGATTCATGAAAGGGATTGTCACAAAAGATGATTATGCTAATACGCTACGTGCTTATCATGAGCGGCAAAGGGAAACAAAGAGTGAGATGAGGGATAAAGCTGAAGCACATTGGGGTCAGGGACCAGTCAGTAGAGGGTTATTTTCGAGTTAGTTGTTTGAGACAAGTCGCCTGCTAACACTACAAGTTTTAGAAAAGGGATAAGATACACAAGATAATCTTCATATCAAATTAACTTGAGACCACGTAACCCCATTATTAAGAAGGAGTATGCATACTCGGACATCTTAGTTGAACATGAGAATGAGAAAGACACGAGTAATAAATGAATGGTAGTACTATGTAGTAGTCTCCAATCACTGCTGGGGTTCTTTAGTTCTATTGGCTATTGGGTTCCCTGCTACATAATCATAAGATAATATTCATATCAATAGATTGATTTGAGACTCACATAACCTCATTCAAACATTCACTATGTATAATTTGATTCCAAATTGAGACTGCACTTAATATCTTACGTTTTATCGTTCGATCGCCAGAAGACTAAAGAAGATTCAGGCCGCATCACCTCCATTTATCTAATACTCATGGTTCGTAGTATTGTGTATCGGTTTATATCATCTCATCATAAGAAGGTTCATAAATCTCATCGTAGTAAAGTTCATCATCACATCATCAATCAATCTTATTTTACTGCTGCAATACACAAAAGTATGTCAACAACAACAATACCTATGCATACTACTCTTCCCAAACTTCCTCCTTTGCCAATCGATACTGATGATATACGTAATACTCATGGCTTTACAAACACAGCACATTGGGTGATACCAAATATCCTAATGCAGGGGAGTCGCCCAGGCTTTGGTGTATCATCTGAAACAACTTTGCAGGATCAAGTACAGACAATCAAAGAAGCGGGATGCACTACATTTGTTTGTGCACAAGCTGAATGTTTGCCTGAGGAAGGATCAATTCTATTGGATAATGACGGAGGAGTGCGTAAATCACAACCAAAAGATTTATCTCCCTATGCCAGTCATGTGATATCGGCAGCTAAAGGAGACGATAGTACATCAAATAAACCAACATTTCTATACTACGGAATAATTGGCATGCAAACTGCCAAGTCAAATGATAGTTTATCAAATGCAGTACATGATATTGCAAACCGGATCAAAGACAATGAAACAGTTTACATACATTGTGGTGGTGGTGTAGGAAGGGCTGGATTACTAACAGCTTGTGTATTGGGATTGTTATATGATGATTTAGATGCCGAATCGGCATTGGAATATACTACTGCATTCTGTCAAGTACGGAACATGAAGGGTATAGAAGAAGAAGTACATTATTCCAGTCCAGAGACTGATGAACAAAAGGATCAAGTACGCGAGTTTTATAAGAAAATTCGTGGATGAATAGTGGATATACTAAACTAAAACGGGAGACTACACTCATCATTTAATTACTACCAACATTAACCGTCTATCCTTCTAAGACCACAAAGATTCTTCCTCCATACTTCCTCTATCTCTCTATTTCTTATTGGCCTTGTAATAGTTGATTAATCCGTTTGTTGACGAGTCATGACTAGTGACCTTGTCTGTTCCTGACAACTCGGGGTAAATCTTCTTTGCCAACTCTTTACCCAGTTGAACTCCCCACTGATCAAACGCATTAATATCCCACACGGCCGCTTGAGTAAAGATCTTCATCTCATACATTGCAATTAAGATTCCAAGCATACGAGGTGTTAACTTTTGGAAGAGGAAACTAGTTGATGGACGATTACCCTCAAATACTTTATGTGGTACCAACTCTTCGATTGCCTCATCTGACATACTACCTCCTTTGAGCTCTGTACGAACTTGCTCGGCATTCTTACCAAATGCCATTGCCTCCGTCTGTGCAAAGTAGTTGGATAAAAGAATAGGATGATGATCAACAGGTGCTCCTAGATCCGTCACGACATTGTTGTGTGTTTCAATAGGTGCCAAAAAGTCACAGGGAATGATTTTAGTGCCCTGATGAATCAATTGGTAGAAGGCATGCTGCCCATTAGTACCCGGTTCTCCCCTGTAAATATAAATGAAGAGTAGTATATTAGACAGACTATACGGAAACATATACATCACTATTCAATTAACTAAGCAAAGATATCCACACTTACCAAATGATTGGTCCAGTTTGGACATTAACTTTCTCTCCTCCCTTACTAACAGTCTTGCCGTTACTTTCCATATCACCCTGTTGGAAGTAGGCAGCAAATCGATGCATATATTGATCATACGGCAGGATTGCTAAACTTTCAGTTTCATGAAAGTTGTTGTACCAAATTCCAATTAATGCCAATGTCAATGGTAGATTATCCTTGGCATCAGCATTAATAAAATGTTGATCCATGGCATGTGCTCCGGCATGCATTTCCATCCAATTATCAAATCCTAATGATAATGCAATTGGAGTACCGATTGCTGACCATAATGAGTATCGTCCACCTACCCAATCCCAGAACCCAAACATGTTATTAGTGTCGATACCAAAGTCGGAAACTCCGGCGGTGTTAGTTGATAGGGCGGCAAAGTGTTTGGCTACTGATGATGCATCTCCCTTGTAATAGTCGAGTAACCACTTCTTGGCGGTACCCGCGTTCGTCATTGTCTCTTGGGTGGTGAATCTATATAATGTATGATATGTACAAAAGATGAGTGACATATCATATGCACAAATATCATAACAAATCATATCATACACTACAAACTAAACTCACGTCTTGGAGGCAATCAAAAACAAAGTACGCTCAGCGTCACACTGCTTCAAAATCTCAGCAACATGCGTACCATCCACATTGGAACAGAACAACATTTTCAAATCACGTTTGCAATACGGCTTTAATGCCTCAGTTACCATAACTGGGCCTAAATCAGATCCACCAATACCGATATTAACTACCGTATTAATAGTCTTGCCAGTATGTCCCTTCCATACTCCGTTACGCACATTCTCGGTAAATGTTTTAATCTTAGCCAATACCTCATTCACTTCGGGCATAACATCTTTACCATCGACATAAATTGGTGTATTACTTTGATTACGTAATGCGACATGTAAAACGGCACGACCTTCGGTATTATTAATCTTCACACCTGAATACATTTCTTTAGCCTTTTCAATAACATTCGATTCATCTGCTAATTGGTATAATAGTTTCATAGTTTCCTCGGAGACACAATTTTTAGAATAATCTAATAACAAATCTTCAAACTTTAAGTGCATCTTATCAAATCGAGATGGATCAGCAGCGAAGAGATCACGAACTTGTGTATTTTGCATGGTTGCATAGTGGGCTGTTAAGGCCTTCCAGGCCACAGTTGTTTCTACTCCAGTCATCGTAGTATGATATAATTTATGGAGAGGAAAAGTAGAGTGAGGAACGTATGGCCAAGAAATGAAATCTTTGCAAATCTTGAGGCAAGACCAAAAAGATATTACAGTTGAATCGCCAACCACCATCTTTTTTCTTTCCTGATTGGTGGCATTTCGTTTGGCATAGCCTACCTAGGTAGAATACTCGAGTCTCGAGGTGTCCTTGTAACAAGATAAAGCTCAGTTATTGTAGATTAGCTGAGCCTAAACAACGTATAATAATAAAAAGCCAAAAAAGGGAGAGATACACCGATGGTGTGTATATCTCTCCATCCGATATTCAACATTGGGGGGGAAAATCGCCAATACCTATCCTCCTACGCATGCATAATGCATGTGAGCTCCGGTCGATTTATACAACTTCAACCTTGGACGCTCCACAGGGAAGCAGAGTCATTGAGAGAGCAGTAGATGGCACCAGTGTGAAGAAACAGGTAATGCAACCAACGATTCAAGCACACGGCTGGAAAGCCACTAAAGAGTCATCAATGCTGCGACGCTATGGGTGCTTCAAACGAGCGGAGTGTTCAGAAATTAGAACCAAACTTATCCCCCCTCCAATACCCTCGATAATACCACACCTAACCCTTCTCATATTATCGGAAGCTTGTGATATGAGTAGAGCCAGGTAGTTGGCATTAATAGACAAGCCTCTGAGTAGTGGTGCCTCATGTTGAAATGAGGTCTCCGAGTCTTGGCATGTTCCACAGTCCTCCACCGGTTCATCTCCTCTTGGGCTTCTTTGTGTAGGTTGGCCCGTTTGGCTCGAGTAAGAGATGACTTGCGAGGTGTGCGGTTGAGTGAATAGTGTGTATCCACATTGATATCCTCAGGGATGAGATCTGTCGAGCTTTGTACTAAATAGAGGTACTTACGAAAGACTGCATCATAATCCACTGAAGATGCAAGATTTCCAAATTTGTCTGCAAATGCTGGGCCACTTACCCGCCCTTCACTTTGGCAAATCTTGACTAGTTTCTCCATCCACCAACGAGGTTGCAATCCACTTGTGGTCTCGTTCGCCACGTTGATCATGTGGTAACCTATTCCACCTTCCCCTTTAAAATTTCCAAGGAAGCAAAGAGTAATGTGAGGAAGTCAAGCACACATTTCTTTAGAGAGCAGGGCCTGTAAGTTAGCATAGAGGACCTCTGGAACTTCTCCCTCTACCCTTATCCAAATGACTAATCATGCCGGCTAAATCCATAAAGAAGCCTTCGTATCCTCTCAACGATCTAACCCCGTGACGGCACAGATGAAAGCTCCAATCTTGAACAATTGATTAGCTTCCTCCATCGACTCTTCAGCCTCAAGGTCTAAAGCATCCGCCTTGATATACTCTAACAACTTGACGATTGCCCGCATACCTACTCCATTATCCGCCGCTGATTCATATCCCATCCTGTTCTGCATACCTCGCGCGAAGTCTTGGAACCATTCTGACTGGCTGGGACATTCAGTAGGACGAATACGACTGGCTTTGCCCTGTGAAAACGAGGCTTGTTCCCCTACACCACGAGCTGACGAATCATAAGTCTTGGAAGCTGTAGCCCTTACCTTCCGAATGGTATCATACTGTGAATAGTTGGGATTGATGCGGCCCTTCGAGAACAGAGACTTGAGTTGCACTAGCAAGTTGATTTGATGGATTGTGTGTAGGAATCCAAACATTGTTATTATCCAATTCCCCACCAGTAATACCATGTCCCGTCTCAAACCACCCTCGAACCACCTCTGTCTGGCCTTCTGGGGCCCAAGACATAATCCAATCTAATAGCGGCGGATGTCTTTCCAAAGCCCAAAGCAGACTTTCCAAGATCCACAAATGATAACATATCATCCCCCGCCATGACTCCTTCCATTAAGAAGCCTCGAGACACTCCGTCAGTGCCTTGTGCAATCATCCTCTTACCAGATACATGAATTACATGTATCACCATACCATACCTCATTTCCAACAATCTCAGGCGAAGAACTAAGTTGTGTAACTTGCGAGACTTTGAACTTCCCCTGTAGAAACTCTCCGTGACTGCATTATCAGTAAACATGAACAGCTCACAGTTTTGAAGTTTGCCTAGAGTTGCTTCATCCTCAATTGATTGCACGACATTACTGAACTCCTTCCAGTTCGAGCTCTCCTCTTCCTCCTTCGCTGTCCAAACACCTACTCGATAAACTACCCCACCTGAGCCGACGCGTTGCTCGCTCAACTTTGACGAACAATTTTAATCTCCAGCAACGGTAAAGCCTTTTCCCCTGCCCAATGCATCAGCAAAGCCATAGAAGACTTGAACCACCCCAGTAGGCCTCACAACTCTCAACGGTGGTAAAACAGACTCGGTTAATACCAGAAGTGCGGCTATATCATCAATAAGACGTGGCACTATCAGGGTCAAACCATCCTGTGGAGCATATAATGGTTGTTTATCTCCAGACCGTCGCAAGGCATAATCCATCACAACGTCTTCCTCTAGCGAACTGTTTAAGCCACCCCCACGAGCAGTGGACAAAGTCTGACAAGACATAACCGACTCATCATCGTTCTTCTGTCTACCCGGCTTGATCTTCCAACCTTCCTCGTCACGGTCACCTCTCCACATTTGTATACCCTTGAGATAAGGCACCATGGCAGGATAGTTTCGTGTCACATATACCAAGAAACCTCTATTTGATAAGAGTTGCTTGTGATCTAACTCGGTGGCTCCTCCCTTGAGTAGAGTGTAGTACCTGTCGAGGATGAGCTTGAGTTTTGCCCATTTCTCCTCTGAAGTCAAGACACATACCCCAAGGTCGGTATAGATGTATACCATCCCCAAATAGCGCCGCTATCGTTGTTGCAGGTACAGTTCCTTTCATCTTACCCCTCCCCATTCCAGGATGTCCATCATCGAGGTACTCTCCCCACTCCTTCTGTACGGTTCCTCCCTCATAATTCTTGAGTGCCAAGTAAAATAGTGGCGTAGTAGATGACAGATATGTTCTGCCGTGAGGTGAGGATGAAGGTGGGGGTACCTAGACGTCGTGCCAGCAAGAAGCTGGGTGGTAATGTGATTATATACCTTGGCAAAGTGATCTCCCCATGCATAAGAGTCAATTACAACTGCCATAAGTGCTCGTCTGGGCTTGAGAATCCGTCGTAAGAAGCTCTTGTAGTTCTTATCACTGCTGCCGCTACCCTCCCCAGTTTCTGCGGATGATGAACTCTTGGCGGTGGAGTGTAAGGACATTAAGGATGTTACGTTCTTCAGATGGTTACCCCTCTTTAGGAAGTGTGTTTGGTATTGATCAATAGTCGGTACATTGACGGGAACCTCATGGAATTCAACCTATGCATACGGGGCTGGTGATGGCTGTGCACCAGATGGTGTTCCTTGAGGGGTACTTCTCGTGTCTTCTCGTGTTGCTTGAGGACATGCCTGAACGGGAGCAGAGGATGATGTCCTGTTGATCCCATATCCGTTGCACTTCTGGCGACAAACTACATCTCCACATCCATCTCTTCACCTGCATCATCATTCCCATCTGGCAATACTTCATGGGCATTATTTTCTAGCGGCGAGCCTCCATCATTCCATCATCATCCTCTTCAAAGATCTCTCTGTCGGCTCAGTGTCAGTGGTGCTAGGCTATTAGCAACTCCTCTATCTTGGCTTTCCATCTTGTCAAAATTCCGATGGTCCACCTCCCTAGTGTAGTAATCACACAGCTTCATCTATCACCCTTGTCACCCTTGTGTGACTTGGATCTGGCTCTGTTAGGATCATCATTTTGTATGCATAGTTACTGTATGAAGCAGCCCCTATCTTCTATCATCAAGAATGAAATTAATGTTGTGTGACACAACAAGCCAAAGTTGTACAACTGTGGTCAAACATGACCTGTAGCATACTAAGTTGAGGACATTCTCCAAAAAGTTATGATAGCTCTTCAAACATATAAAGACAAAGAACATGGGTGTGTGACAAACAGCCAATATTGAAGTGATATCTTGCACTCGCTTAAGCAAGAATTAATTGCTATTTTGTTGAGGATGTACACCTCTCATAGTATAGGAAAGCGCTGACATTTAGGTCTAATTTATCATTTTAGTTTTCAAAATTTAATGTAGCACAAAAATTTTAGCTCCATTTTTTCCCTTGCTACCTATTAGGACTACGCAAACATTTTCTCACCATGACAAAACAGATAGTCCTGACGGAAGTGGCGATATCTATACGATTCATTCGATACAAAGGCATATAATATTACCTTGTCCACAGCATATCTCCATAAAGAGTATACCTACACAAAATTGTAGCATAACGTAATACAAGCTACACTCTCACGTAAAAAAGCTACACTCTCACGTAAAAAAGCTACACTCTCA
>Ga0075439_15096_pt1 | contig 12930 bp, 14 predicted proteins | sample MintriSingleCell_FD_74264 | JGI IMG/M metagenome (GOLD analysis project Ga0075439, IMG submission 74264) | Marine eukaryotic communities from Monterey Bay, USA to study complex ecological interactions - Minidiscus trioculatus JGI Plate_4_G5... | ecosystem: Environmental > Aquatic > Marine >... | reverse complement strand
AGTTACTGGGTCACTTCTCAGGCTGTGGAAGGACAACATCTCCCATTACCCTTGCTTGGAATATTAGCAACGCAAACAATGAAGAATCATTGAAGGATGGGACTGTTGACTGTGATAATACTACCCCTAACAACATTCTCTTTGATGAGTTTGTTTGTGTTCCTCGGGGAATGTGTACGTCAGTAGACTTTGGAGGCGACATTGAATATGGAGCTTATCTATACTATACGATTACCATGGATGATATTACCTATCGAAACAATGAAATGAGAGCTTATAACTTTTATAATCCTGTAAAGAAGCAAAGGAAAACATTGCTCGGAAACTGCACCCAGTCAGCGTGTAATCAAGAAGAAGATTTAATTGACATTTCATTCCAAACTGTGAAGAAGTACAAGCAATGGGGGGCCAACCAAACATCAATATCGTCAAATTCGTTTGATTCCCCTGGTTATATTGACTGGAAAGTAGACTATTCAGACAACAGGTATACAGAAATTCAAGAACAAAACTCAAGGTACTTCGTCAATCGTTATGAATTGGATACAAAATTTCGTGCACTGATGTGCATCCCCAGTGGCAACTGCTTATATGATGTGTCTATGTCCAATAATTCACCAGTTCTCGACTATGTGGTAAAACAGAATGGTGTTCCTAAAAGCGAACATGTACGTCCTAAATATGAATGGAGGAGCGATAATCTTATTTCAGTGACTTCATTGGGCACGAGTTGCAATAGTTCATCCTTGTCAGGTGGAGCTATTGCTGGAATTGTAGTCGCTTCGGTCGTGGTATTCTTGGCAATGTTATATGGGGGGTATGTTTTGTATAAAAAGAAGCATACTGGGCCGGAATCAGAGTCAGAGCCACCAGAAGAAGAGCCACTTCTCTAGAGATATGCTTTGAGTGAGTGGTAGAGACGGATAGGGTCTCTTGTCTGTTTGTGTTGTGTGTTGGAGTTTGTGGTAGTATGGGTGCTCATTCTCTCGAGCTGCGGTATAATAAGGTTTGACACGGGTAGTTCCACATAGCGATGGGTCGGCTAAGATGGCAATGAAGGTTTACGCCAGTTTTTTATTGTGGAAATGCATTCCTTTAAATTATAACTATCTAATATACATGAGATTATCTCTTGACCTTCCGACTAGCCTAATAGTACCTCGGAAGTTACACGTGACCAACCAAAACCAGTGTATTTAACTCCCCTCCTGGTCCTGATCCTTGAGCATACCCGAGGCCTAACACCCTCTCCACAATCCCCAACCACTTAATACATTTACAAATCAGCCGCACCTGGATAATATTCCGTAATGTATTCCGGTGTATCCGGTTCTAAATCATTACACTCCTTGCCTAAATTCAATAAGTGTTTCACGGCAGCCTCGACCTCAGCCTCTCCGGCACACCATAAATCAACACGTTGACACATTAACAGCCCATTCTCAGCCCGGGTATATTCATCATTCGGACCACTCTTAATTAACTTCATCGTCTCTTCTAACTCTGTATGTATCTCAATATAACGAGATAAATCACTACCAATCTTTGGATCAGTCTTCCAATCAGGCTGTTCCTCATCAAGGAATGGACGCATGGGATCAAATCCTGGTGAATTCCATCGCTGTGTATCATATTCTTGTTTTAACTTATTATCTGATAAATATCCAAGGAATTTCTTAGCCGCGTTGGCACGTTCCTCTGATGCAAATTTATCATTCTGTAACATGTATGTTAATAGATGTGATGTTGTGAAAGACAATTCAGTTGTTATTGCTGGCATGGCGTTGTCAGCACAACGGAGGAGGAGAGGCATGGTTGGATTGAGCAGTTTAAGTTCATGATAGTTTTTATCCCACCATCCACTGAAAGTGATGGGTAGTAGTTGCAAATTTGATGTTTGTGTAGAGTTGAGGAGAGAGAAAAGAAAAGTCAGCATATAAGTATTGCAAATAATCTATATACAGCCGTCCAACAAACAAAACCCCGCCACAATCAAACTCTATACCAACAAACCTAATCCCATAGCATCATCAATATACCAAAAAACAAACACAACTATTTTCAACCAAAATCAAAATTCCACATCACATACGACATGTGAAACCGCAATTGAATATATGTCACGCCGCCGCCCCGGCCTAACACGAATATCAAGCAGCACTAAAACCACTGATATACACATTGAATCGAGGATATATCAACAGCCTTAATTGTAGTATATACCCATAATATGATACCAAAATTCACACTAAAAATAAGTCAAGAGGAAAAGCATTATTGTACTCACATGATACCTCGACTAGCTGGACTTTTAGGATCAGCAAAGAATCGTATTACGGATAGATGACGAGATAAGGATGCTTTCCACGACATTGTAATGTATTGTTTGTATATATTAGGGATAAAGGGAGCTAGAAGGGATGCAGCCAATTGCCAATACTCATCTACTAACTTTTTTAGGTAAATACGCACACAGTTATGAAGCAAGTTATGTGTACGTATCAGCCTCAAAAGGATACCATTGGCGAAGAGCGAGAAAATTCGATGTATTGGCATTTTGAACACTCTCATAAAATATTAACAATCAATTATCAATCGATATAACAACAACTAACCATGATGAAGAATGAAGATGAAGTCGAAGGAGGAATCGAGGTTGAAGCTCCTCGAACCTTTTTTCCCGATGAAGTGGAGGAGGAGGTTGAAGGCGGCCGCCGCGACGATACATATGTTGAGAATGTTAATGACAACGACGGTGTACCACAACAACAAAAAACTTGGTACTCAAGGACCATTGGAAAGGTTGCCATTCTATTCCTAGCTGTATTTGCCGTATGTGTTGCAATTGGATATGGTTCGGGGTATGGTATTAACGAAAAAATCCATAGTAACAAGGCCGCATCAGTAAGTAGTGCAAAGAATGGCGCCGCCTATGAAACATATGATACACCACCAAAAACGGCCAAGGTTGCAAAGGCTAGCAGTGAAAGTAAAACATCCAAAGCATCTAACGATGGCGGTACCAAGTCGGTAAGTTGTAGCATATTATATACTCTTCGTTTGATTTCTTTCCTCCTCTCAATATATTTCATATCTCATATTCATTTCAACCTAAAAATTAACAGTCAAAGTCAGGTGGCGGCGATATCTGTGTGAGCCCACCTAATCCTGTAGGTGAGGGGGGAGCCTGCTGATCTTCAGGTTATGTTGGTAAGTTAGTTCTCTCATTCCTTCTCCTTTTGTTTCATTCTTCTCTCTGAATGTGTAACTACTTTTCTTTCTCCCCACTTAGATGGTTGTGTTGTCATATGTATTGTCGGATATTTTTGTCGACCCAACGTATTTACTCCTGATGGTACTATCGATTGTTCGGCTGAAACATGTACTGATAATGATGACTGTCCCAATGACAATGAATTCTGCTTCGGAATAAGTGTAGAAAAATGCACCGTGGAAAGTCGCCCAAGCGGCACATTATGCGAAATTGAGATTTGCTGACGAACTTGAGGGCGATGATGGGAATGGGGCGTGAAGAAGGGGGGTGTGCTGCACGTATTCATGTGGGGATTATGAAAAGAATAAAAAGTTACTTGATGTTGAGTTTTTATCTTAGACATTCTATTCTCTATATACCTGAACAAGTCAACGTAGTCCTTTCTCCCGCCATCTACATATTGATCTGCTCTTCTTTGTTTGGGTACATGCACATGAACTGAAATGCTACTATTGTATGTACCCTCAGTTGATCCTCCGAGGAGAGCGTGGTAATGATATAAGCCAGTTTAATATCCAAATGTGATCCTCTTTCTCTGTTTTCTTCTCCTTCGTCTTTCTTCTATCCCTGGCTCGAGGCATCAATCGATTGCAATCCACTAACAAGTCATCATACTGTTGTCAATAACTTTGTCAGTAGACCGATAATATCATATTGCAACTAACTTCCACGGTTTTTTTTCATATCATAATCATACTGCAATTCAACTTGTAACTTATCCAACTGTTCTTCAAATGCTTTAGTTTGTTTATATATCCTTTCTTGTTGTATTGGAGTTGACCCATTCGTTCGATTGAATGTTATTGCATACAAATCTACATATGATACTTTCTCTACAGCATTACTACCACTGACATTATTGTTAGTATTGTTGTTGGTTGAGTTAGAGGAGAAGGTAACTTTATACTTGTATCGAGTTTTATACATTGGGAATAATGTAGCTTTTAATAATGATGGATTATTCTTGGGTTTTAATGTATATTCATCAATGACATTATTCGACGACGGTATAGGAGATATATTGTATTCATTACCAAATCGTTTGGTTAGTAACTTTAGATGATATTCTTTTCTTGATAAAGTTTCTGTGGTCATAATATGATAATTCTGGATGTGGTGATTAGGTAGATATCAAAGAAGGTCGGAGGATACCCAATAGTTGTTGTTTTATCTTTCTATTATTAATCATCCGCCATAACCAACATGGAATGAACTACACCTATCAAGCCATGTTCTCAGGGATCAAAAGGATTGCCGAATGAAGCAATGGAGGTGCGGGGGCCGGCGCAGAGATCAGAGAGATGATGGGAGGATACCGGGGCCTCTCAATCAAAATAAATCGGCCCTCAAAAAAATGACGCTCCTCTCAAAGTCAATCGAATCATACAATTGTTCAGCCTCCTAAACATTCGCCCCATATCATATACTCTATATTCCCCTTACAATATCGAATCAGCCATAGCACCCATCTAGCAATATTGTAACCTATTGCAACCTAATACAAACAAATATAAATCATGTCAGAATCGATAGCATCAGAGGTAGTTTCAGCAATGGTAGGTGGGATGTTCTCGGCATCGGCATTATACCCTTTAGAGGTATTAAAAACTCGAATGCAGGCTGAGACTAAAGTTAGTGCTAAGGATGGTGAGTATTGCTTTGTGTTGTGTGTTTGTTTGTGTTGTGTTGTGAGTGGGGGGAGATTAGGAATTGCAAATTTTGTGCACATCACATGTCTCATCTTTATCCGCCCATACTACTCTCTCATGCAATAATAATCATACAATACAATACATAGATAAAGTATTACCAAACGCCCAAGAAGGGAAGGAAGTATCCTCCGATGACGATGATACACCCACCACATCCAACAATTCCTCAAACTCCACTACTTCAGATCAATTTGCTGCACAACAACAAACAGCAGAGAATGCATTAGCAATTAAAAAGCAATATCAAGAAGCAGCATCAGAAGGAATGACAAATTATGCATCATTAATGTATAAGTATGAAGGTGGAATAAGTCCATTTTATTCAGGTGTGGTAACGTCAGCTGTGCAGAGTGCTACCGAGAAGGCATTGTACTTTTTTGCTTATACCTTTTTGAAGAATGGGTACGTTACTTGTATTTGTATTAGTTGTTTTTGTTTTTGTGTATGAGTGTGTATGAATGTGTGTTGTTGTATTGTTTGTATGATGTATGTGATATTGTTATGCCAAAGTTAGCTTCACTTCTAGATTTGCAATTGACTTGTCCATTTTACCATTCTATACTCAACCAATCTCATCTCATCTCTCCCCCCCTCTCTCATCCATCCTCAAAATAGATATGTCGGTATCACGGGCAACTCCAACATTGGTACACTATCAAATCTCATCCTTGGATGTTTCGCTGAATGGTCACATCTACCCGTAACACTACCCATTGATTGTGTAACAACTGCAATTCAAACAGATGATAAAAATCGTGGTGCATTCGTATTACTAAGTAACATACTAAGTGAAAAGGGAATTGGTGGATTCTATAAAGGTATTGAGGCATATACTGTCTTATGTTTAAAACCCGCCATTCAATATACGGTATATGAACAAGTTAAAAAGATTGTAATTGCAGCTCGACATGTTAATGCCACTGGAAGAGAGGTTGTTAGTAACTCGTTAAATGCTGCTGAGGCATTCTTCTTGGGTATGTTTGCACGTGTAGTGGCTACAATGTTGACATACCCATACTTACGTGCCAAGGTTATGTTACAAAGTACATATAAGAATGCAGCGGTGAAACCAACAATTCCACAAATGATTGCAGAGCAATTGAGTGAGGGTGGTGTATGGAATTTATATCAGGGTATTGGTCCCGAGTTAACACGAGGTGTATTTAGTGCGGCACTTATGATGATGGTGAAGGAAAGGATTGGTGTTATTGTTCGGGCATTGATTGATGGGAATGATCGTAGTATTGAGGCTGATAAGAGACGGGGAGGTCAATAAAGAAGAGTGTTGATTTTAAGTGGGGTGTATAATAGTAAAGAATATGAGACGGGGAAGGCGACCTTGGCTGTTCTAGTAAAGTGAACACAGGTCGTAAAGACAGTAATACATAATCCATATTTATTAGTTCACTTCTCTATTACTGTACACATATCTATTAATGCCGATCATATAACTCAACCAGCATACAAGCCTAGTCACACAGAACTCAAGATCCACTGGCATACTTTCTATCTCTACATCTTAAACCCATCATCGCCATCACCTACTACCCATTAGCTCATGTTTGTCATGGCAGTTGCCGATATAAACTCATCAAAATTGAGACAAAGACTCTTCAGCTCGGCTACCTTTACCACTTCTCCATCTTCTGCTGCAGTAGCAAGTTTATTGATCTTACTTTTAAAAAAGCTCACATAATCGTTTATATTCTCCTCCTTTACCTTGATAACTTCCTTGATTGATTCATGCTGAATAGCTAGGGTACTCTTGGGGGTATCCTCTTCTGTTCGGGCTCGTTTATTTGGAGGTTCAACACTTTCATCCTCAGTGATTAAGTCCACAGGGTCAATGATTGTCTCAAGCTGTTTTAGTTGACCTCTCTGTTGCTTTACTTGACTTCTGATAACTGATTTCATCGATGCAATCTGTTTGTCTTTCTTGGCAATATCTAAATCTTTGCCCTTCAACTTCTCATCCTTTTTGGCAATAACTGCATCCTTCTTTGCCATCTCTGCATCTTTGCACTCTAATTCCTTATCTTTCTTTGCAATAGATTGTTTCAGCGTAACAATCTTTCCGTTCTTCATGCAAACTACATCTATCCGACCATGAGCTTGAGTGTATCGGGTGGTATTGCTACCACCCAACGAAAGATGTTTTATTGAATGGTTGGACTCCTCGAGAGTTTCTGCTAACTCTCTAACACCCGGACCACCGATAGTGTTGTTGTCTAAATCGATCTCTTGTAATGTTTCATTAACAGCCAACATCTCAGCAATGTATTGCGCTCCCTCGCCTCCAATTTTGTTACTGCTTAAGTTTAAATCCTGAAGTTTATTGTTCACTTTTAGTGCATTTGCCAAGTGTTTCATTCCTTCTGGGACGATCTTATTTTTGTGTAGATCTAGAACTTTAAGAGTCGTATTCTTTGCAATTGCATTAGCCAACTTCCCATCGGCGAGAGTCAGCTTATTGTTACCCAAAACCAACTCCTCTAGAACGGTACTTTGTTCAATAGTTTTAATGGCTTCATCTAAATCATCGTCAACCAAGTCTATATCACTGAGATTGATAATCCTCTGCTTTATCAGTTCAGCATGATTAAAATTGATCCTCTTCGCTTCCTTACGCTTCTTCTGTTCGGCAAGCTTTCGGTTTGCTGCATCCCTTGCCTTCCTTTTCTCGGCCTCCACCTTATCATCCTCCGCCTTCTCCTTTTCAGCGGCCGCCTTCGACATCATCTTTTGCTTTAGAAAGTGATCCAGATAATCATTGGCTTTCTCCCAGTATGATTCCCCGACTGTCTCCCGAAGACGTTCTTTCATACTAGTTGTCAAGGAACGGAAGTTTGGATCCCCAGTCTTATTCTTCTCATAACATTCTTTTATTATAGCTTTGGCCTTGATATGCGCACTCATATCACGTTGCTCAAGGTATCTAATTGTTTTGATCAGGATAGTTAAATCAAATTATACTTTAAATATAATCCTAAACGTACATATACACACTTACTTCATAAGAACTCTCGTAAACATTAAAAAACTTTCCTTCTCCTTCTTCTCTTGATCAGCCAATGGTTCCGCAGGCGATACATTTTCAGATGGAGGCTGCATACCTGATCCATCTCTTGTCATACCATCAGCAGCGGCATTACTGAGTAACGTTAGCCCACTAGCCTGTATCATATCGTCAAAGATAGGTATATGCTTTAGTTGTATTAATATAGATTATGACACGAAATATCTTATGTCAACTTTTGTAGTAGTTCTATTAACAACTATTTTCGACCGTCTGTACTTCCTATTAGATTCTACCGACACCGGCGGCATTAGCATACTTCTATACCATCAAATGACCTTGAGTTCATTAGCCTCCTACTACAGCGGCAAAGATATCTTTGCAATTGCATCTGTTCGTGACAAAAGTGAACATTTTAGCGACCAAACCTACATCCTCTTCTCATCAACTACTCCAACTCTCAACCACAACACACCAAGCGGCAACTCTCCATACCGCCATGTATATCTCTATTGCAACAACCCTCATAGCCATCACGGCATCATCATCGTCAGTGGTGGCATTTCAATCTCCAATCGGCTGTCTTCCCGTAACAACCACAACACACAAATCTCAACTCACTTCCAAACATCAATTTGCAACACAATATCAACTTCAACCTATCACATATCAATCTAGTAGTACTAGTATATACAATCTAAAAGGAGATGATTATCTAAACAGCTTAAACGAAGGCGATACTTCAGCTAAAACTCCAACACCACCAAGTGAAAGTAAACAAGAAGTTAGTGGAGGGGGGACGGCATCTATACCAAATGAAATTTTTAACTTAGTAAAAAGTATTGTTGGTGCCGGAGTATTGAGTTTACCTGCTGGTACGTATCATGTATTGATGTTAGTTACTATATGGCTTTTGTGGTGTTTTGTTTAGATATTGTATTGGGAGCTATGTGTAGTGGTATTGCAATGGGATGGTTAAGGAGTTGATTGGTGCGGTTTGCAAAGTTTTGTGCATAAGATATGCTCATGTCAGATAAGATATCTGAGGATATGCTTTTGTATTGTTTTGCAGAAGAGGGTTAAGTGAATTGAATGTCATTGGATTTTGACACACATATGCTGTGCTGAGGATATGGGAAGATACATTTGCAATTCAAACCTATCACATTTTGCTCACATGATATGCACACTTTTCTCAAACCACAATAGGTATCGCGGCATTCGGTAATGCACCCACAGCAGTCATACCAGCCATTGCATTAATTGCAATTATTGGTGGATTCTCGGCATATGGCTTTTCATTAATCGGACGAGTATGTTCCTACACGGGTGGTAAATCCTATCGTGAGGCATGGTCAAAATCAGTCGGTGATTCATCATCCTGGATTCCAGCAGCGACATGTACTTTCAAAACATGCTTTGCTGTATTAAGTTATTCAATGATATTAGCTGATACGGTTAGGGCATTACTAATGACTGCGGGTGTGGAAACTACACGTACATTGGCATTACTTGGTATTACTGGTCCTGTCCTACTTCCACTTTGTTTACTTAAGAACTTATCAAGTTTGGCACCATTTTCATTAGTGGGAATTGCAGGTATGTTCTACACAAGTATTGCAATGGCATTGCGATACTTTGGTGGTGCATACAAGCTGGGTGTACCAAAGGCTGGTAAAGTTGCCGCCGTGCCCGCTGGTAAGTTTGTTGCCGATGTTGCTACTCAATATCAACCAAAGTTTGGCAACCTTGGGGCCTCGGCGGCCTTGAGTCCAAATACATTCATCTTAATCTGTATGTTGAGTACGGCATATATGGCACACTTTAATGCACCAAAGTTCTTTATTGAATTGAAGGATAATACTATCAAACGATACAATACGGTAGTGGGGACAAGTTTCGGTTTATCCGTCTTTATATTTGCATTAGTGGCATCACTTGGATTCTTGACCTTTGGTTCGGCAAGTAGTGGATTGATTTTAAACAATTACAGCGGCAAAGATGTATTAATGAGCTTAAGTCGTATTGCCGTGGCTATATCCATCGTCTTCTCCTTCCCACTTGTCTTTGTGGGTGCTAGAGATGGATGGCTTGATTTACTCAAGGTACCGGTGGACAAACGATCGGACTCAGTCCTTACCAAGACTACATTGGCAATACTATCGGGTGTTACATTAATTGCTACACAACTTAAGGAATTGGCATTTATCATGTCATTAGCAGGGGCTACGCTTGGGAATGCCTTGATTTATGTATACCCCGCACTTATGTTCCGAAGTGCTGTGAAAAATATGGGTGAGAAGGCAAGTAAGGGATTGAAGAGAGAGGTACCATTTGCCATGTTCTCGGCATCTTTAGGTGTTGTTATGGGCTGGAAAGTCCGCGTTAGTATTGTTTTATATGTGAATGCTTGTGCTCGATATGAAGTATTTGTGATTTGGCTACTTCATTTGAACTTAGGTTTCGTTCATTTGATTGTCTTTGCAAGCCACACATACTAACAGAAGTTTCAATCTCTCTCTCTCTTCATCTTCATAAACCGTATGACGCGCATCTTCCAGTATTGGTGCCAAGATGGCATTCGGATTGCTTTGAGGGGGGAGTAGGAGAGGTATTTGAGTGCTAGAGTACCCAGTGGCTTATTAGGAGAGCTAAATCCATGAAAGCTACCAATGCCTGGCTGCATCGATAATAAAATAAGCTAGTGCATAGTAGACAAACGAATATAAGTTAAATCCATTATCTCTCCAACTAAACAATCACCATCGAAAAGATAATTTGCTCCGACGTATCATGTGTGCCACCTACTAATCAATAAGCTCAACCAGTACATAAAATAGCACACATTCTGTATACTCTAATTAAACCAGCCAATTAGTACCCTCGGAATCTACCTGTGCACTCTAATCAACTTTGTCACCTTCCTAGTGCAACGAAGGCATTGAGGTTTTACATGAATTGCAATGTACTTCTCTACGCACTTTGCACACATGACACAACCACATGGCGAGGATACAACATCGTCATTACCAATCTCATTACAGATGGGACACTCGGCCCTCAACTGGGCTGCATTACATTCACGCCATGCTATAGCTGCCGCCCTTTGAGCTTGTTCTACATCATTTTCAAGCTGTCTCTTCTGCCCCACCATAATCTCTGCCACCTTGCCAGCTTCTTCCTTTTCCCGTACTGCTTCATCTGCCACCCTCTTTGCAAGGTCAACATCATTTTCAAGCTCCCCACGCTCCACCACAAGTGCATTAGCAAACATTCTAGCAAACTCAGCGTCTTGCTTGGCGTCTTCCCTCTCTTGCTTTACCTGTACTATTCTTTCCTCGGCCATCTTTAATCGTTTATCCTTTTGATGGTTCTCTTGCTTAACTTCTATTAATCTCTTCTGTATCTGATTCTTCTCCTGTTCAATCCGTTGTTTCTCCTCTTCTAATGATTTGACCTTCTTAATCTCTTCCTCTTTGCCTCTTAAACTATCACCTTCTTCTGTCTCATCATCATTCATATTAGCTGATTTATCACTTGCGGTATCATCTAACATACTTTCATTATTATCTTCTTTACGTGCCTCCATTGAATAGCGGGCAAGGAGTTCCTCAAAATTCAACTTCTTCTTCTTCTTCCTCTTCCGATTTTTGAGTATTGATTCGATCCGATCCAACGAATCCCTGGTTCCAATACTGTTGTGACTTAAATCAATCTCTTGTAATGTTTTATTAATAGCTAACATATCAGCCAAGTACTTAGAACCCTCATCTCCAATATTGTTACAGCCCAGGTATAATTCCTTAAGTGGTGTATTGTTCTGTTTAAGAGCATCCGCCAAATGTTTAATCCCTTGATGGCTTATCTTATTATTGAATAGATCTAGCCTTTTAATACTTTTATTCTTTGCAATTGCATTAGCCAACTTCCCATCAGATAGGGTTAGCTGATTATCACTTAAACTTAGCGCCACTAGAACCGTACTCTGTTCAATAACTTGGATGAGTACATCTAAATCATCATCACTCAAGCCCTTACCCTTGAGATTGATAGTCTCCTTCTTGACAAGCTTATCAAAGTCAAAATCTGACTCCATTTTGAGACACGATCAACCTTTGCTCAGGAGATTAATGTACCACACTCTTACAGCTATCCACAACCAAACCAATCATTATATGTTCCATTTGAAAATTTCACTTTAATCGAGACCCCTGTCTCAATAAGTAAAGTACGTTCCATTAATTGAAGTACCTCTGAAGAGGAACACAATTGATTAATTTGAATAAACCAACTTTGATGTTGATCGTATTATACCCCATCGTTACTGCAGCCACCTTATTATTTGCATATATTACTGCCTATATTCCAAGCTTTTCCGTTTAGCTTTAGCAGTCTACTAATATCATCATCTGTGATATTAAACACTACCATACATATAATGCTCCGATATTTCAGTGTAAGTAGGAGTTAGCAGCGACGGCGGTAGCAAAGTTATCTTATGTTGTGGATGACTATATGATACGCATCTCTCAGATCTCTCTAAGCTGAGATTACTAGCCACCTACACTTCAATATAGCTCCTTATTCAAAGTTGCTCGTCTTCTTCTTATATGGCTCACCGTCCTGAATCCCAAATCTAATCAATCACCTCTCCTACCCTTTCATATTCTTCTTCCGATCTTCCATAACCTTTAACATTTTCATAATAGCCTTAACACTAAGACTAAATTCACTACCTTCATCTTTCGATTCATCATTTGGGAAGAACCAAAAGTCTTCCAATGTTAAATTATCCTCCAATAATACAGTACCAAACTCTTTGATACCTTCATCTGTCACTGGATTACGATTAATCCATAACTTTTTCAGTGTTTTATTCTTCTTTAATGACTTGGCTAATGATTCACATCCTGAATCGGTTATATGAT
>Ga0075439_10769_pt1 | contig 12937 bp, 7 predicted proteins | sample MintriSingleCell_FD_74264 | JGI IMG/M metagenome (GOLD analysis project Ga0075439, IMG submission 74264) | Marine eukaryotic communities from Monterey Bay, USA to study complex ecological interactions - Minidiscus trioculatus JGI Plate_4_G5... | ecosystem: Environmental > Aquatic > Marine >... | reverse complement strand
AAAGCAAATCCATCACCATCCTCTAATCCAAAGTGACTACCAATCCTATCAACTAACTCGGCAACTTCTAACATGTTTAATCTAACAACCTCATCTGCCAAGGCATGTAATTCAGGTGAGGCTAATACCTTATCTTCATTACCCTCCTCCTCAAATGGCGGCAAGGGTACCACTGGCATTTCCTCTCCCGGTTCAAAGTCCTCTGCTAATACCTTTTGATAATCTGGATTATTGTGATGTAATGGATTTTGCCATGCTGGACATGGATCATCAACCTCTTCTTCTGTACCCTCTTTCTTGGCTTCAGAATCTTCTTTTGAATCTTCTTTAACTGCTGGCTTAGCATCTGCATCATCTAATAGTTGATGAGTAGAGCTAATACCACGTATTGCAAATGATTGTTGAGATGTGACATCGCCAACACATGATGTGTTCAATATTTGCAATGTCCGTCGATATGTTATATTATCGTCTATAGGTCGTAACTTAGATGTATGATGTATTAAGTGAGAAGATATAATATTAGACCCTCTTGCATGGTACTGTCTTATTATTTGAGGGGAAGGAGATGTTGATATTGAGTGGTTGTGGTGGTTGGATGGAAGGGATGATGTTGTTGGTACTAGCCTTCGAATTGCAGCGGTTGACGAGCCTGTGGATGACGACACTAAACGCCCTGTATATCTATATATTGAGGAGGTTGCAAATCTAGACATAGCGATATAATCTGTATATATTGAGCGTATCAAAGGCCTTCTATTTGATGAGTTTGTGTTTTTTAATTTTTACTTTCTTTTTTTATTGGAAACGACGGCCAGACGAAAGTATAGCTATCATATCCCACCAATTGAAACATACTACTAGTTTAATATGCTAGTTATAGGCGCATACTGTACTTATTCTTATTGCAATTGATGTTTATCAGCCGATCTATCATTCTTCTATTTCTCCTCCTTTCATCGAAGAAGTAAATGCGTTCTTTTTATGAGAGTTTATTGTTTCAAGTTACTATCTGGGGTTGTACTGTACCTACCTACCTTGACTACTTATTACATAGATTCAAGTAGATAAGTTGTCGACAGTCGTACTGTAATACCTCAATGGATAAATAGTTGTTCTTGTAGCACCATATCTCAATGATGATATAAAATCAAGCAGCGGATAATAACGGCGGTTTACTGTGCCTATACATAAAGCACATCCATGAGAAAGTAAAATTGCAAATAGTGCACGTCTGACTATTCTATCCGTGGTGTATAGGGCATAGGATAGCTACTATGGATGCAGCCGATATATTTATTCTTCTACTTCTTGCTGTATTCATATGTGAGGCAATTTACAAATGTTGGAAGTATTGCTCTGGAGCTCATGCAAAACAACGTTCAGAGAAAGAAGCCACTGCACGTCAACGCATAGACGAGTACAAACAGCAACAACAATCACAGGACAATAATAATAATTCTCAACAAACGATTGAGTATAAATGCTTTGAAATGTATTATCAAGGGTCTACATACGGACAAGGTGAAGGATATGGCTTGGGAGAGTTGCAACTCTCAATATCCAAAGAAGTAGATGAAGATGGTAAAAGAAAAATCTCAGGTTGTGGTAGTCGTGAATTAGAATATACCGAAATCATTCAAGGATATATTGATTCGAATGGTAATGCAGATTGGATAGAACAAACACGAAGACAAATAGCATTCAATGTACCAGGACGTCGAAATAGAAATGAGGGGATCTTTCTTGCTCGTGAACCTTATGGTTATTATCACTTACAACCGCATTGGGGACCGGTGTCTATTCGAAGTATTGGAAAGTTTAATAATGATATGACATCATTTGAGGGAACATACTATGGAAAGGATGAATGCAATTGTCCTGATTGTAGGATGTTCTGGAGTCATTGGGCAAGACGGGGAATATCGAATACATCTCCTACTGTCACTCTGTTGCAAATACCTCAGCTTATCGTTGGTTTACCTGTACGGTTTTGTCCTGAAGAAGAACGAAAGATTGGAGAGTATATTACATTTCAATTGAAAGTAGATAAAGAAGAAGAAAAAGAAGTGGGAGATGAAAACATTAATGAAATCGATGAAGAAGAAGATGCCTACCAAAGAATGGCTTAGATTGCTTGTTAAAGGAATTACCCTATAGTTTAAGAATATGTAGTAGATATAGATATGAGTTTATGAGCATATAGACTATCATAGCGTATTCATCTTGCAAGTGAGATGAGCAGTCTTTCAGATGAAACGACGGACAGACCTTAATTGAAATGACATGGCACAATTTGACATAGATAGCTCCTTATCGCCGACTACAGTATACCCTTATAACACACACATATCTATCACTATTACTTAATATTCATATCATGAATCCTCGGTGGCGGCATAATAATATACTACTCGCGATATCAACATTAATTCTTAGCACATCATGTGTCTTATCTTCAAGAGTGACATCATCATCATCCATTGTCTCACCTATCAATAACAATAATAATAATCGAGATCCTCTTGGTAGGATAATTAAACACAGCAGATCTCTATCGCCTTCTCGACGTCGTGCATCATATGATATATCGTCTGCATTGCAACAGCTACGTGGTGGTAGTTCACCGTCAGAAAATAATGATGGTAACGACAATACTGACGTAAACGAAGAGATTGATACCACACTTGTTGACCCCATTGATAAAAAGGAGAGCAGTAGCTGGGGCAGTCTATTCAGTTCTAAAAAGAAATCGACCTCCTCTACCGATGAACAGGAAGAAGATAATGAAGGATCATTTGAAATAACAATGAACTCTAACCCCAATGGTAAATCAAATGTGAAAGTTGATATTGAAACACCCAAATCTATACAAGACATGGCACCCAAGTTAATGAAGGACGTTATTAATTCTGCTAATAAATCATTGGGTGATAAAGGCAGTGTATCACATACTCAAGATAATAAAGTACAAATTGGAACAACAATCGGCAATAACAACAAATCAAAATCAAATCATATATCTACCAAATTTCCAATATCCAAAACAGAATTACCACATTTTACAAGTATGTCAATATTAATGTTCTTATTCATCTATGTCTTTACAACAGTCCGTGATACTAAAGATACATTGGTAGTATCAAACTGCGGCGCGGAAGCAATACCATTTTTAAAATTATATGGTGTAATGCCATGTGCTACTGCATTTATTATATTCTATTCCAAATTATCAAATGTGTTGAGTAAACAAAGTTTGTTTTATATTACATTAATACCATTTTTTATATTCTATGGTTTATTTGCATTTGTATTATTTCCAATGAGGGATACATTGCATTTTCCATTGGTTGATGGTAGTAGTAGTGGAGGTATAGTTGGTGGTGCATTGGGTAGTGCATTGAATTTAGTTAGATATTGGAGTTTTAGTTTATACTTTATTGTTAGTGAATTGTGGGCTAGTGCCGGTGTTCCGTTGTTATTTTGGTCGGTAAGTTTTGTTGAATTGTTGTGTGTGATATGTTTTATGTGTGTTGACAGGCTTAATACTCACTCACCAAACCTTTGTTTTGTTGTATGTATACAGTGTGCCAATGATGTAACACCAATGTCCCAAGCCAAACGATTCTACCCATTATTTGCCGTGACGGGTAATCTTGCACCCATCGTTTCTGGTAAAGTCATGTCATACGTAATCTCACTTCAAAAGACGACCGATGATGTTGGCTTTGGCAGTACACTTAAAACATTGGCAGTTATCAAGGGTGTAATATGTCTAGGTATCATTGGAATCTATCGACATGTATACGCAATGGCCGAAGAACGTGATCGCAAAGAACGTACTGAACAATCACTATCAACAATTCGGGGTATACAAGAAAGTGGCAAGGTTGAAATAACAATGGAATTTAAGAAACCAAAGCAGAAGTTAACATTGAAGGAGTCTGCCAAGGAGTTATTGGCATCACGTGAACTTAAGGCAATGGCAATGATGGTATTCTGCTACAATGTATGTGTGGAGTTGACTGAGGTATTGTGGAAGGCTATATTACGAAAGACATATCCTACAAAGACTGAGTATATGGAGTATATGTCAAACTTTTCACAAACAGTGGGGTTAGTAGCGTTTATATTGCAGTTGGTAGCATCAGAGATTATCAATGTCTTTGGCTGGAAGTGGACGGCTATGATTCCACCGGTTACCATGGGAGTTTTGGCAGTGGCCTTCTTCGCCGCTGTGATTGCTGGTGAGGATCAGATTCCATTGGCTCAAGTGTTACTCATAGGTACAGTTCAAAATGTGGCTAATAAGGTGACCAAGTATTCATTGTTCGATCCGTGTAAAGAAATGGCATACATCCCACTTGGCCCCGAGGCGAAGACAAAGGGCAAGGCGGCAGTAGATGTCCTGGGAGCACGTCTAGGACGCAGTGCAGGATCAGCAACACAGCAGTTACTTGTCTTCTTAGTTGGGGGTGCCTCTGGAAGTATAATGAATTGTGCACCATACATCGGAGCATGTTATGTGTCGGCTATTGCCATGTGGTCGAATGCTGTGTCAATATTAGGCAAGCTGTTTGAGAGTACTCCTGATCCAAGGCCGGACAATACTGAAAAGTTGGAGAGAATTGGAGAGGCCATCACGATAATAAAGACAATTGAGGATGCCAAGAGAGAAAAGAAGAAAAAAGAAGGGAAGAATAAGAAGTAGATAGTCATTCATTGGGGTTTGGGGAAAGTGTGTATGTGTGAACTGAGGGCTTGCTTTAAGCCTTGAATTTTACATATTAGTTCATTTGTCAGTATAGGGGTATCGTTTAAGTTAAAACCTGTAGTAACGCAGTCTCTTTTGTCTTGCAATGTTATGAAAAGTCATCCAATAGTATCTCATTCCACCCAAGCTTCTTCCTATAGCTTGAATAGTCAACCTCGACTCCCTTATCCTCTTCATCGGCCCCTGGAGACCTGTGTTCTCCCATACCTAAACACTGTATCAAGAAGTAATCTCCAACGTGTAGGTCTGCATCTTCAACAACACCATTGGATACCTCTACCGATTGTTCTTCAGACTTGCTTTCAATTTTTCTGTTTGGGGATCTAAATGGCATAATATCTTTTGGTTTAATTTGCATATCTCTATTAGAAGTAGGCTGATCTGCCGGGACAGCATCAACTTCTTTCTGTAGCTCCTTCTTGGCAAATTTCCAAGTAATGGCCAAGGATATTATACCAAATGCTGCTCCAGTAGACATGAGAATGATTTGCAACATTGAAACTCCACTTCCACTTTCGGCATAGACCGTCGCCGAACTTGCTCCTAAACATATCAGCAGTAAGTGCCATGGAAGAATTCCTACCATTGCCAATGAATATACAGCCCAATCGACCCCAGTGACACCGAATACATAGTTCATTACACCGAACGGTATCAGACAATTCAATCTCATCAATACCATGACTCTTAATGAGTTCTTAACAATGGCTGCATCAACCGCCTTTATTATTGGGTACCGTCTCATTAATACCTCGATCAAATCACGTGTCATATATCTAGCTCTCCAGAAACCGATCAATCCTCCAATTATACTGCCCAAGTAACTTGCAATTAAAGCAATAAATATTCCTGAAGCTCCCCACAGCTGTGAAGAAGAGAGAAGAGTTAGTTTCATATCTACTGTGCACAAAAGTATATAATACAATATAATACTCACCGATTGAAAAGTAAACCCAGCTCCAAATATTAATATAGATGGCGGTATAAATATCAATGAAGCTACAGCTAAGACAGCTATATAGGACCATACACCTAGCAACTCATTCTCTCTCATCCACTCTAAGAAATTATCAAGAAATGTTGTTACATATCCTGTTCTTAATATAAAGACGTCTAATATAACTGGTATTATCATCCCAATTGCCAATATAGTAAACAATTTCTTCTTCCATGACCTACGTAAGAAGAAAGTGTATAATTCTTTTATTATATGTGGTTGTTCTGATCGATTATTCTCTGGCTTCTCCTGTAACTTTTGTGTTGGTGTTTTTGGTTGTTCATCATCAAAGCGTTCATATCCCATTTGAATACTACTGCTCTGTTTACTACTTTGTATACTACCAGTTGATGCAGCTATACTTGTGGTACCATCTCTATCCACGGCTACTGATTTGTCTGATGCACAGCATATAAAACCAAGTGGCCCTTCTTGGTTTTTCTCATCTTCTTTTGATAACTTTTGCTGCCTTTCTATATCGAGTTGAATGCGATTTCTCTGTTTACTCCGCACTTTAGATAAAAGACTCTTCATCTTTGCAATTACTCTGCCGCTGCCGCCGCCGCTATGATATCCTAACCGTAGATAGACTGCAACTTGCAACTACAACATATACGTAAAAAAGTACCTTCTCCTCCCAAACTATTACTCTGATGTCGCCGCCGCCGTGCGTTATCCCTAACACCCTATTAGAACCTAAATACTCTGCTGCTGCCGCCGCCGCTGCCTTTGTAACACTGCCACTATTAGAATATTATCGACAGTAGAGCGAGGAAGCAGATAAGTTATCTGCGTTGCAAACTTCCTCTCCAAACAGAGTTTTCAAATTACATACTCATGAAAACTAATACATTGATCTGACTGGAAGTTCCGCGATTCATGTGAAACTTTCAATTGGCGATTAGCTTTCGTTGCCGTTGAGCTTTTACGAAAGTGGTATCGCCGCGGCGGATTTTATGGCGGCCGGCGGCGCCATACAAAACTAGGTACGTCGGCCGATAAAACCCGCCGGCGGCCTATGGCGGCCGGCGGCGGCCGATGGTATCGAAAGTGATATCGCTGAAATTATAACAACTTCCACTTGAAACTTCCAATTCGTGGATCTTCCTGCAAGTATGAGATGAGTAGGGTTTAGGCCTCGGGGAAGTTCCCCGAAACCCAGATTTGATCTTTTTTCGGGGACTTCGGGGAACTCACGGGGCACTCAACTTCAAAAGTGTTGTTTAGGTGTTTGTACTAACAAATATCTTATATTTATATATCAAATTGTTCAGCTCACTGAGAGGAGTTCAAAAATGCAATAAAAAGAGTACTTTATTTATATCTAGTGTTTTTATAGGCAATATATCGCCAATAATGCCCTGAATATGAGTAAAACAATGTTTAGATCCATTTCCGTATTATACCGTGTCAATAGACTCCCAATCAGGCGAGTGCCTTAGGCAGTGCCTTAGAGCCAAATCTGAGTGCCTTATGGCCAAGACCTTAAATCACACGCACAACATGATAGGAAATTAGGCATAAAGCTAGTCGACAATCATTCTAATACAATCCAATCATAGACCTTTCTCAGCGGCACGGCGGTCAATCTTATTGTAACAGCTGCTAGGAGATACATTGCAGACGGTTATTTTATTGTCGGAACCTAAGTATAAATGATATGACTCTACTGATAGCAGCACTGTTTATAATATTAATGATGACAATGTCTTCTTCATCACACGCATTCACCGTCATTGATTGTCATCTACATATATGGGCTACAGCAGAGGAAAATGAAAACTTTCCCTATGCAGGGGAAGATCAGACTCCTCCTTCATCTTTGCAAAACTCTGCCTCTCCAGAGAAATTATTAGAACAAATGGATGCAGCTCAAGTTGATGGAGCACTCATCGTTCAGCCAATCAATCATAAATATGATCATTCCTATGTTACAAATGCAATTAAAAAGTATCCAAACAAATTCAAAGGTATGTTACTACACGATCCATCATTATCATCAAAATTAGCTGTACAACGATTAGAAGAGTTAGTATTGTCTAGATATGTCGGAGTGCGATTCAATCCTTATCTCTGGTCAGAAGGAGAATTAATGTCGTCTGGGGCTGGTTTAGATGTTTACAAACGATGTGGAGAGTTGAAAATACCAGTTGGTATAATGTGCTTTAAAGGATTGCAGTTACACATTGAAGATATACAAGCATTACTATCTAAATCTCCGGAGACAGTTATGATTTTAGACCACATGGGATTTTGCGCCTTAAATGATGAAGGTGATGAAGCCTTTAAACTGCTGTTAAATTTATCAAAACATCCTAATGTTTATGTGAAGATATCGGCATTATTCAGAAATATTGGAGATAATGATTCATTTCCCTACAACAAAGTGAAGAGTAAAAGGTTTGATCCATTATTGGATGCATATGGTGCTGATAGATTAATGATGGGGAGTGACTTCCCCTTTGTATTGGAGACGGAGGGATCCTATAAAGGTGCTATTGAAACGGTCCAATCTTGGGTTGATGGCAGTGATCGAATAGCTGTAATGGGTGGCACTGCCAAACGACTGTTTGGAAGCTGGACGTGAACACACAATCACTAAGGATGTTATTTAAGGCTAAACTCATCTTATCCAGCTAATAACCATAATACTCATAAGAAGAGACCATCCAAATACAATGCGAGTGCCCCGTAATATACTAGTAGAAGAGGTAGAAGTATCAGCATCGCAAGATAAATCTTCCATACATTGACATAGCTGTTTGATAATATGCACAAGAGATATACAGTGAGTACAACATACAAAGTTAAAGGATTTGATACCATACCTCCAATCTATCAAATCTCTTACCTGCCAAGTTGCAATATCTTGTGCAACAACGACGCTCTCTTTCATGTCGCCATAAGCCTGAAAAGTGTATGGAATACACGCATCAATGGACGCATCAATGGGAAAGCTTCTTAAATAGCTCTCAGGAAATAGAAGATCGGATAAATGATGATTCCGACTTTACTTTTATTGCTTCAGTATCTAAGCAGATTGAATCGAGCGCTTAGTCTCGGTTTAGCACAGTTAGAAATTATGAATACTATGTTACAGCAACTTAGTTTACTTTAATCCATGAGCTAGGCAATCTTTCCTAACTCTCCCCAGATTTCCTTCATCGACTTCTCTTCATAGGTTAGTCTTTCGTTTTTCTTTTCGTTTGAGATTCGAGATACCATACGAATAGCAGCCAGGTTGAATCCAACTGTATCTCGAATCTCTGTTGTTCGTAATCGAACCAAGTTTTGCAATTCACGCAATGGAGTCATCATGGTACGATTAGCAACAATTTGGGCCTGATGGCTTCTAATCAGGAACACACTAATCTTTGCACATAATTCGACCCCCTTGTGTTGTCGAAGATTTACAATAAGGTAGTGCATCAATCTTTCAACATGAGTCAAGGGTAAAACAAGTAACGACTGCTCTAGGTCGACACTCTTGACGGATCGTAAAATCCATAGGACATACTTTGGAGGATCCATTCCAAAGAGCATGGGGTTTGGTGCTCGTTTATTATCACTACCTCGTTCTTCTTGAAGCTTTTTAAATGATGAAATTTCTTTCGACTCTTTATCTGCAGCCTCGATGGCTTCCATGATTCGATCGCCTGACGATACACTGAGAATACTCTGCTTCACAGCTGCCTCGCTCTGTGGCTTCTCATATTCATCATCATCTTCATCTAGGCCTTCCTCTCCATCTTTTTGAGCACTAGCTAATGCATCTGCAGTGTTTTCTTCTCTCCTGCCATCAACCTTATCAAACATTTCCTCCAACTCTCGTTCTCTCTCCTCTTCTAGGAAGACAATATCATTTGTACGTTCCCATACACGAACTTGCCGATCCATACCTCCACTTAATAGAAATGTTCCTTTACTGCTAAGTGCCAGACAGTTCACTTCCGAAGCATGTCCTCTTAGTAATAGGATTTGATTGAACTTATCTCCATCCCAAAAACGGACTGTACGATCTTTGGAACATGTGAAGAAGTAATGACTACGCTTTACAAATCTCAAGTCAGTAATTGAATCTTCATGGCCATACATGGTTCGATGCGTATCACCAAAGTCTAAACCCCATATCTTTATTGACTTATCAGCCCCTCCGGAAGCCAAGATAGTGTCATCCGAGCTTGAGTCGAATGCAAGTACTGGAAGCTTATGCCCGTACAAACTCAAGAAGAACTTGAGAGAATCATCAAAAAAGACTTTGATTGTAGAATCAAGACTGGCAACGAATAGCAATCGTTTCGATGGGTCGTTTGAATGTGAAAATCGAACGCACATTACATCATCCGACATTTGCAGTGTGCGGGCATGTTCCAACATTGGATGACCAGGTGATTCATCCTCCTCTTCTTGGTTTTCAATTGTCCAGTATTTAACTTGCTTGTCTGCAGATCCAGTAACTACTGATGTAGTACCTTCAAGACTTGAGGATGATGATGAATGGTACATATCTAATGACCAAATGGCTCCATCATGTGCATTCTCTTCTGTGCATATAATATCTCCTGAAGCAACATCAATAATAAGCAAATGACCTTCTCTTGTACCAAGGACCACATGTGCATTGCCATATAAGAAAGTAGAACAAAGGCAGTAGTAGGAAGAGCCCTTAGATCCACTCGGTGCGGCTGTTAAGGACCGCAAGCAGGATCGATTGGCTACATTCCAAATTTTCACCACACTCTTTGAAACGGAGCATGACAAGGTATCATCAGATGATAGTGCCACTGATCGTATACCAGTAGGGTGGCCATACATGTCCAAGACAGACATTTTTTCGGCTGTTACTGGCACTCCATCCTTTGAAGCTTTCGGTAATGAGTGTACCTCCAAGGCATTTGTTGCCAAGGCTACAACTATGCGGATACCACCACCACGTTCTTGGACTGGAGCAAAAGCAAAACCGCGAATCTTATGAGTAGCACGGATTGTTCCACGATATTCAAATTCATCCATGGCCTTGATAGACTCGGGTGACAATTCCAAGAGAGATCCATCCTTGCCTCCTTCATTATCCTGCTCGTCTTCTGACTCTGGATCGTCCAAGAGACCACGCTTCTTTGTAGCTTTCTCAGGAGCTGATGCTGCCAAGTTTTGTTTCTCCCTACGACGGCGTAATCTCCTTCTACGCTTCTTTTGTACTTCCACTTCAGACCGAGCAGCATATATCTCAATTACTCTATCATTTGAACGACATACACCAACATATTTACCACTTGGATGAAAGTGGACCGATGCTATACCTTCATTATTGGATGAAGTCATGTTAAGAGTTGCGGGAGGTTGTAATGATCCCATGTATTGAAATACCTCATCGCCATCGTCATTATTAGATTGCTTGTTATCATCGCCTGCTCCTTCAGATTCTTCATCCTTTGATCCTTTAGTGTCGGTAGAGTCTAACTGCTTATCTCCTACTGACCAAACTCGTACCTGTCCATCTGCACATCCGGTAATTAGTCTCCACTTTGCCTTCTTGTCGGTAGTACTATCATCACTTTTACTACTCCCTTTACCACTCGGAGGACGAATAATAGTGCAATCCAAACACCCAACACTCCCCCTATGACCAGTTAAAGTTTGTATACAACATTGACCATTCAAGTCCCAAACCTTGACGAGTCCATCAGAGCCTGATGTTACTAATCCATCTATACCACCAATATTATTATCTGATGATGATGGACAGAGGAATGTTATACCAGTAACCGGACCACGATGTCCCAATAAACGAAATAAACCAGTTTCTGCAATAATATCCCATAAAATAACAACACCATCGGCACCGCCACTCGCCAGTCTCCCTACACTATTAACATTCCTTTTATCAAAGACTACCATCTGTACAGGTGATGCACCATGTCCATTTAATACCAATGGTTCCTTACATGCAAATTCATCACTATTACCTAAAAAGTTACTATTCCCACCAAGTAATGAATGTACTAATCCATTCTTTGATGTATCATCATTACTACTTGAAGTAAATTGATGTATCTCCTTCTGTTCAATTGAAAATACACGTATTGAACCATCGACCCAACCCGTTGCAACTTTGACATCATCATCATGTCGTGATGTGTTACTGGTAGAACTTACATCTAAGCATACAATTTGACTTGAATTTAATGCCCGTCCAGTACCAACGCCGCCGCTTAATAATTCTCTATGACCAATCTTAACTACTGGCTCACCGCGTCGTATATCATATCCAATTAATTGTGATCCGGCTAGAGATAATAGTGTTGGTGATGAATTTTGATTGCTAAGAAAAGATAATATAGATGATGAATGTGGTACTGATGGTGTTGATCCTGAAGAACATGTTAAGGAAAATGCGTCTGCACATTCATATCGGAGGTAGGTTTGCTGCATGATTGTTATTAAACTCCCTAATTACATAGGTAGCTTTGATGGAGGATGATGATAATAAATGATAGGTGTAGGCAATCAATCTTAGCAATTGTAGAGGAATCGTTTGATCGCCTATATCCATTCTTACTGTCTTCTTAAAATGAAGAAAGCAAATCTTCATGCCACCTCTAAACTTCCTACCCCTTCTTGATTTACACCAAAATGGTCCTAGCACCTTCAATTATAAGAGTCAGAAGGTGGTCAACATATCAAAAGTGGTCTAAATTGTATCATCTAAATGTTTATTATGACAAAAATGGATAACAGTGTGGGCAAAAAGACAAATAATGAGAAAAGAAAGCAAACTAGTAAAAGAAGAGACGGTTCGATTTCGAAAATCGTACCCAATCCAAGACAAGAGAACTGATGCCAACAAGTGGACACAACAGTGTGATGGAGGGCCCTAGAATCCTGCTGATAGTGTTCATTGGCCTTTATTATACATATACATAATAGAATTTTTCATTGGCCTTTATTTGCTTGACACCCAAACGTATGAATCTAATGGCTCGGTTTTCCTGGAAAAGTCGGGATTCTCTTGTCTTGGTCTGAGGTGTAGCTGTCTTGTTGTAACTTCTCCATGAGTGATGCATATGCAACAGGACACATCCGCAAGTCCTTATCTATACATGGGAGGGGCTTGACAAGCACTGGCAGGAAACAAGAGACGTACAAGGTTATGGTCGGTGCCCAAA
>Ga0075439_10193_pt1 | contig 12949 bp, 10 predicted proteins | sample MintriSingleCell_FD_74264 | JGI IMG/M metagenome (GOLD analysis project Ga0075439, IMG submission 74264) | Marine eukaryotic communities from Monterey Bay, USA to study complex ecological interactions - Minidiscus trioculatus JGI Plate_4_G5... | ecosystem: Environmental > Aquatic > Marine >... | reverse complement strand
CCAAGGATTCCCATCATGGCGGCACGGCCATTGTTTAACTCAATAGCACGCTTGGAAAGCTTGGTCTCTTCATCGAAGGTGTCCCATCCGAAGTCAAGGGAACCGTTACGGAAATCACCTGGGAAGTCACCTGGGGCGGCTCCGTTGGCACTGTCCTTCATAACACCTAACTCAAGGATACCAACGAAGAGAACAATTTGGGCAATTGACTTGGATCCAAGGGAGGCGAAGCCGGCGTATCCATCTCCAATGTCAGAGAATTGGGTACCATCCATGAAGATGTTACCTCCAAGGTGGATTCCGGCGCGGGTGACAACCTGTCCAAGGAAGGCAAGCTGGGCGATACGTCCGTGCTTAACCTCAACGTAACGAAGACGGTCGAAACGATCCTGGTCGGCATCGTCCAAAAGTCCAAGAGGATCGAAGAATCCAAGAGGAGGCTGGGCACCAAGCTCACCTGTTATTATAATGATGATTATATGATGTTTAAGATATGATCATATGATATGAGTTATATGAATTGAAATAACACAAAAGATAGATATCTTTGTCTTTTGCAATTGCAATATCAATGAAGATACAAAATATAAACTTACCCTCGAAGGCGTTGATGGCCGAGGTGGTCTTGGCAACAGGGGCCGGAGCGAAAGCTTTTTTTCACAGTTGGTATAAGATAAAAGAGAAGTAATGTAAAACACAAGTTAGTACACAGTTTTGCAAAGGCAATCAATCAAACTTCAAGTATGATATGTATGTTGTCGATCTAGTCAATCGATCATCAAGGCTTCATAGGACTGAATAGTATAAACATTAACACAACTTACCAGCGGCGGAGGCAATAGTGGCGGCTAAGATGGCAGACTTCATGATTAATTGTTTGTAGAGTTGTATATGAGATATCAGATAAATTATGAGCACAACAAAGCACGAAGAGGCGAACAAATGATAATATCTTTTGATTGGATTTACCTTCAAGGTATCTGATTGGACACAAAAATGCACCACGTGCAAATCGGATATATATTTGTGATATATATCCAATCGCCGCTATGGATCTGGTATCCTTGAAGGGTATTCGGTATCCTCAATTTTTGGCCAATTTTCTGCAATTTTTCATCTGTTATCTTCTTCCACTATACTTCAAATCAATAGCATTGCAATTCGATAGGAGAGATTCAGTCGATAATCTAGGGATTCGTTTATTACTTCATACAGCGGTAGCATTGCAATAGTATACTAATAACAAAAATTGAACACAAAATATCATGATGAAATTTGCATCGACGACATTACTACTTTTATTGGCATCCAATGGTGAAGCCTTCACTTCACCAAAGAGTAGTAGTAGTAGACAAAGAACAGAATTAGCATCCTCGTCATTTCAAGCTGTTCAAACTCTCCCCGGTTCGTCGTCAGTTGTATCATCAGAGGTTGAGGATACCACCAAAGTGATTGAAGATAAGGATTCAACCAACTTCTTCATGGATGCAGCCGTCGACGGAGTCGAGCGTATACAAGAGAATAAAAAGAAACGAGATGAGGCGCCACCCAAATCAATTAAACAAGCAGTAGCAGAAAAGGTAGAAGGACAAAAACGAAAGATATTAAAAGAACCAAACTTATGGGAATATAACTTTGGATTGCAAGATCCTGAATTGACATTACCGCATGGTATTGAGGCACGTGTTACGGTTCCTGAATTATATGAAATAACACAAGAACAGATTGATACATTGGAACGTGATGGTGTTGTTCATATCAAGGGTGTATTCGATGAAGAATGGGTAGAATACCTACGATCAGCGACATCTCATCAGGTATCAAATCCACACTTTTGGGCATTCGCGGGCACAGCATCCAAGTTATATGATTACATCCAACGTAATATATGGCAAACTAATAAAGCATTTGCTGACTTCTATTACCACTCGGCTATGGGGAATGTATTAGCTCAATGTGGTAAGACTGATGAGATACGTGTCAGTACTGACTTGTTAATGGTCAACCCTAACAAGGGATTTAAATGGCATCAAGATAATCAAAATGGTCCAATTACATGGGATGAGGGGATAAGATTCTGGATTACCATGGATGAAACACCGGCCGAGTATGGTGCACCGGTATACCTCAAGGGATCACATCGTAATACCGTCGTTGATGAACAGGCAGTCTTTGTTGATATTGAAGGTAAGGGATTAGAAAATTATAAGAATGAATTACTAGAGTTCCGTACCATGCCGGGTGATATGCTAATTTGGCATCCCCGGACGATTCACAAGGTTGATGGACCTAGTGATGGTATATGGACATCCTACCGCCGTGTCTTGGGAGGCACGGTAGCCAAGGGTGGAAGTACCTACCATGACAAGCGAGGCACCGGCGGTGTCCTGTCTGACCTGGGCAGACATAATATGGAAGATGGTGACAAGTTATCAAGTTCATTCTTCCCAATTGTTTATCCCGCCTTTGATAAGAATGAGGCAAGAGATCGTGATGGAGGAAGTGTCGGTCGTGACATAAGAGATATAGCAACGAAGCTTGGTGGCCTAGCCGGTAAGGCATCCGGTGATAAGTTCTCATCGTTCTTCAAGGTACTTGGAAGTCAATCCAAGTAAATGTTCTCTCCAAGACAAGTATGAACAAGCACCGTTTGGGGATGACGATACATCCTTTAACGAGTAGGGTGCCGTGAAACTAGATCAGACTAATGCCAGGCTCCTACTCGTTTCTATCAACTACCTCCATATATCCAAGAATAAGTAGATGTGAATTAATGTTAAAGTCTCTTTGAATGATAAACTTACTCTTTACTTTTAGTTCTATGGAAGGTGTCACCTTGTATAACCGATACTATGTCAAACCAACTTCAATAATATTTGTTCATTGTCATATGAGGCAGCTTCATCTCTCTGACTGCTCTTTATCTCACCCAAGTATACTTGATAAGCCTGTAAAGCGGCAGTGTAATCATCTTTTGTTGCATTCCCATTTGAATATAATTGTTGGATCTTCTTCAAAGAGCGATTGAGCCCACACCTCGTAGCAATTAACCAGTGTTTGATAGCTCTAACAATATCCTTCTGCTCGTGTACGCCAAGATTGTACCTTGCTCTTACATCCCCCTTCATAGCTCCTTGTTCATAGTATTGTACAGCCTTCTTTTTATCCACTTCCACACCTTCACCTTGATCATATGCATGGCCAATATTATACAATGCTGAAGCATGTCCAAGTTCTGCCGGCCGTTGCCAGAGTTTAAATGCCTTAGTATAATCCTGTGGTAGTCCGTGTGCCCCATGATAATACCAACATCCTAAACTATTCATTGCATCAGCATCATCCAGCTCTACTCGTTTCTTAAATCTGCCAATGCTCTCCTCATCTGAAGTAGGTCCAGGAGTTCTACAAAAGGGACACAGACCAATACCTCCATCACTCATTTTAACAGCATGAATACATCCACTGCATATTGTTTTTCCACAACATGCTTTGTATCTCCTCCCTGTAGTAAAAATGATGGCATCCGTAAGAAACAGATTGGACAATCTTCATATAGCAACGGTGGTTGTTTGAAGAGTGCCTCGTCGTGTAGCTTAGCAGCGTGTTCAGCAGCAAGTCTTTGATGTTCTTCACACTCTTTCTTATGTTTGTGTCGATGTTTCTTCTTGCACGATGCGTTGCAATACATTACCATCTTACATTTGTTGCAGGTATTGATGATATCATTTCCCTCTTTGCCACAATTTGCACATGTTGGTATACCATCAGCTGACTTATCACCACTAATACTCATATCATTCAGTAGCTCACAAGATGCACCAACATTTTTTTGTTCACATGATGTGCACTCTTTTTTGCTTAATGATATCCCCTCATCATCCGTACTATCAGGCTCAGCACATATTGGACTATCATTATTACTCGGTAGTCTGCTCATCCTCCTCTTATTGATTGTCTCATAGCCGACACAGGACACACTAACAAAACAAATCATTTTGTGGGAATAAAATACATCATATGCAAATCTCAAAATGCTTGTAGGATAGATTGAGAATGATGATGATAGCGATGCTCAATATACTGCTTGTCTCTATATCGAGAGGCGGTAGACTCAATACCATTGCATTTGGCGGCGGCGGAAGGAACCTAGCATCTCTAACTCGGGGTAGTTGCAATGCAAAAAATATCTTTGTGACATCATCATTCTCATCTATCACTCAGAGTAGTTGCAATGCAAAACATCATAGCTTGGTAACATCATACAATTCTCTACGTGATATAATAGAAGAATCAAGTGGTACATCAGACGATGGGTATTTTCGTATACATTCCGATACCAAGGATAGATCAACTTCCTTAATGACAAAGAAACAGCAAGATCGTGACAAGCGTAATCAAAAGAAATCATTAGTTGATAAAGAACGGGGATTCAGACCATCCCCCTCAACTAATCTGCCAGAGTATGCACAAGTTCGAAATCATCGTGATGTTGGTGATTATACTGATCCAATGAGAACTTCTAATAGGATATCACCACAATCATTAGTTCAAACTGAGGTAATTACTCGACCTATTCCCACTACCAAATTACCCGAGTATATGAGACATACGAATCATCGTGATGTAGGTGATACGAGACAGAAGACTAATTTGAAGAAGACATCATTAGCATCTCTTTCTTTGGTGGGGAGTGAGGGACGTATCAGGCCTATACCCACTACCAAAGTACCCGAATATACTCAACCACAAGATCGACGAAGTCCAGGTGATGTTAGAAGAGCTTCTTCTGCTAATACAATGCCCGAGTATTCAACCCCAAAGGATCATCGTGATGTGGGTGATATTCGAAAAGAAACACTAGTTAGGAGAGATTCTTCTCCCCTTGGTTCTCTTTCAGGAGAAAATGTTCAGGTTAGAAATAGACCCGTTCCAAGATTTAACAATTTGCCTGATCCCCCTCCTCTTGGCTCTTTATCTGGTGAGAGTGGAGTTAGATATAGGCCTGTTCCGAGATTTGCTAATTCACCACCCTCTGCTGATAATAAACCAAGTCAACCGGTATCATCATCAGGAGAAGCAGTTAAACCAGTAGTAAAACCAAAGATACCATCGGTAGATGTAATCACCATTTCAGATGCATATGATAGTGGTAATGGCGAGATTGTATCAGCTCGAATCATTACTGATGATGATGATGATTGTGACCTCGCTGTTAATGTGAAGATTAAGCCTGACCCTTACACTGATCTTGAACAGAAGCAGCACTTCCAAAGCTTCAACTTTAGGGCCACACTTAATCATAACTCAAAGGCACTCAAAGGAATCTTTGGTGGTTTGAAGAGCATTAAAGTCAAGTACATATTGGAGAATGCAGGAGAGGCGTCGTATGCTGCTGCATTTAAAGGTTATTCGACATTTGTCTCTACTAAAGCTAACCCATATGACTCAGAGGCTTGGGAGAGGACATCGGATTGTGAATTTAACGACAATGGACAGTTGATATGGACACATGTTCATTCTGTGAAGGATGGTCCTTCTTCTGCATACTTTTCGTACTTTCCACCATATTCGTATGAAAGACATTTGGATTTAATTGCGAAATGTGAAGAAACAGAAGGTGTAAGTGTGAAATCATTAGGGCAGACTATTTCTGGAAAGGAGATTGATTATATCACTGTTGGGAGTGGACCTCGTGTATGCTGGATCAACCACCGCCAACACCCTGGAGAGTCAATGGCTTCTTTTTATGCAGAGGGATTGTTGAATAGGTAAGATATTGCAGTTTGGTATGAAGTGATATCTTTGATTATATCCTTTATACTAACGCTATCTACGATTTTTCAGACTTTGCGGTCTCGATGGCAAGTGGGATAAAGTTGCAGAAAAAGCTCGTGAGTTATATACCTTTTATGTTGTTCCCAATATAAATCCGGATGGTAGCGCCAGTGGATACCTTAGAACAAATGGAGTTGGCAGTAATCTCAATCGAGAGTGGTGTCCTTCCCCTGCTCCAATGGATGACGGTGGTGATGATAAAGCAAGTATGTATGAAGCACCTACACTTGAACGATCACCCGAAGTTTATCATTGTCTTCAAAAGATGGATGAGACGGGATGTGATGCCTTTCTCGATATTCACGGCGACGAGGAGCTCCCTTTTAACTTCCTCGCTGGTTCAGAGGGTATGAGTGTTTGGTCACAGAGATTGGAGAGCCTTCACGGTGCATTCTTAGCCTCATACGAGCGAGCAAACCCTGATATGCAAGCAAAAGTTTCCTATGATCCCGACAAACCAAATGAAGGTATGAAACACATTTGTTCTAATCAGATTGCAGAGCGATTTGATTGCTTTGCAGGCACTCTAGAGATGCCCTTTAAAGAGATCCACAATGGAGAGGCAGGTTGGGGGCCTGACCGAGCTAAAGAGTTGGGGGCTTCTGTACTTGATGCTTTATGTTATGTTCAGCCTTACTTGAGAAGTGATGAGCCATTTTGGGAAAGCCTACCTGAAGAAGATGCCTATATCAAGCCTTCGAGCAAGTACTAAGATGTGTAATACTTTAGATTATTAGCTAATTGTGTGTATGTTTATGTAACACCATTAGATACTGACCCTCACCTTAAATTTGATACCAATTGTCTACTAATTCTATCATTCCATCGAGCTGGTCGAATAAATATACCCGTTAGTGTCTCATCAAATCCTAAATCAAGCATCGACTTGACATATGTTTCATCTCTACTAGTTGGTGGCTCAAGTTGCTGATGACACTCCCTAACATCAAGGAACGAGAGGCTACTATCAGAATTCTTCAAAGCGCGAGCTAATTGTCTACCACTATTGGAGGTACTTCCCACACTACCTATGTTTAGCTGCCGACATGCATAAAGTCTTAGTTCAGACAAGGATGTACAAGCTGTGATCAATCGACACACACCGGATATTGTCAACTTTGTGCAGAAACTCAAATCAAGTGAGTATAGAACTGGCATCTTCTGTGATATTGTCTCGAGAGAAGCGTCTGTGATTCGTCGAACATATCGAAGCTTAAGGTGAACAAGTTGTGGCAGAGATATTGCGCTAACAAACTCATCTGTCAGTCTGTGACATTCACTTAAACAAAGTGAACGGAGATGAGGAAGAGAAGCTTTGTTAAAACTCTTTGCAGCAGAGTCATCAAGATTGTGACATCCCCATAGATTCAATATGATAAGCTTCGAAGGAGTAGTTTGAAAGTCAGATAATGATGACGGTCGAGGTAAAGATGCACTGGTGGTGGTATGTAGTGTCTCCTTGTCCTCCTCTCTAGAGAAGTTAACATACTTGAGATGAATGTTACCCCACAGGGTAATCTGGACCAAGTTTTTGCAATTCTTTGTAATGATGTCTACACTGCCGTTTGTCAGTTTGTAATTGTCTTTGCAGTGCAGTACCTCCAACTTGGTCAAGTGTTTACCAATAGCCACGCCTGCTTCATCATTTAGTTGGTGTACTTCCGATATATCTACCACTCGAAGGTTATTGCATGATTCAAACAATTGTACTACACCAGCGTTTGTAACATTCATCAATCCTTTCATATATAGTACCTCAAGCCGTTTACCAAGAGATGAAGATACTAATTTGAGTGTTTCATCTGTGATGGACGATAAACGGCTAATATCTAATCTTCTAAGCTTTCTTAGATTGGGTAGCGATTGATGTAGATCAATTGAAGGCTGTAGAGCCGTAAAGTCATTAAGGACTAGCGACTCCAATGATGAGTGTGAGTGTTTCAAGAGTCCTTTAAGGATAGACCTTGGTGAATGGTGATTTTGAAATGTAGTTGACGGAGAAGAGTTCATTATATGTCTTGGGAATAGATTGGTATCATTGACATCTATAACACTCGTAATGCCCTGCTCTTTCACTCCATCTCTCCATGAGCTACATACTAATTGACACTTTGCTCTTTCTCTAATTGTAAGAAAGGGTAGGATTAGCGGTAGTGTAATTTCACAAGGACTTGTTCTAGGACGTTTTGATGGAGATGATGGAGGACTAGGTAACTTTTGTATCAATTGTATTTGTGAATCAACTGCTGAACTCAAAGGTGTATCCTCAGCATTATCAGTGGTCAGATGGAGTAATGGATCTTGTCTCTTGAGTAATACCCTTTCATGTTCTCTAAATAATGATGTAAATACCCTTGATTCAGTATAAGTACTACTTCTTTCGCTGTTCTCTGACACATTTGCAACTTTATTATGAATTGCAACAGTGTCATCGGTATCAAAATAATCTCGAAAGACATACTCAACTTTCAATATCTTTGTAGTACCAGGACAACAATCCCCGAAGACTGTATTCATAGGTCTACCATCCATTAATGCAAATGATTTACTAACTCCTTGCAATACATCATCTTCATTATTATCGCCAGATGATATACTCATGAGTGCTCTTAGAAAAGGAAGCACATCCCGTGTATGCGGTACATATGTCTCTTGAACATTATAATCAACTAACTTCCCATCTAATAATCTTCTACTCTCGGCTGGACCGTAGGTTGCTGATATTATATGCAATTGAGTTTGTACAATTTGTTTCATTGGTTGGGTAGAACTGAACGAACTGCACTTGAGCCACACCAAAAAACTCTCTACAGCAACTCTACTATCTGTCCATCTATTACTATCAACCTCTCTACCTCTGAACTGAATGTACTGTTGTACGCTTATGATACGAGTAAAACTTCGCGGTATCCTTCTCTATAACCTTCTCGAAAACCTTCTCATTTGACAAGCTTCGCATATTATCGATTAGAATTAGGATGCATGATCATGATGAGTTGTACATATTGCAATCCTCCCTATTGTGGCCTTGATCTGCCGTGGATTGAAGCCTCAGGTATACTTGTTTTTCGATGTGAAATTAATGAAACAACGAGATTATGTCTATGAGATGATAATAATAAGATACCATTGGAGGAGTATTATGATGACGTTACCGATGATACCTACTTGATATGGGCTCTGTGCTGCAGTTGAAATATGATAGTAGTAGACAGCGGTGCCTTCAATGTATAATATTCGGAAAAATGTATTGTTTTCAAGTTTTCGAGAAAAGTTTTAAATTGCGCAGAGGTCAGAGGTGCACTGAAAATCATAACTTATTTATCTTCACAAACGTGGGTAGCCCATCAATCGAGTATACGTGTGTTGTATACCTCTATTGGTGGTTGGCTAGCGGTAGTAATATTTACACATTTAACATTATTATCGGTAGCTTTTGTTAGTCGGTGCACCTATCATAACAACTTCACGTCAATCATATCATCATGTTTAATAACAACAATAATATCACCATTCCGCTCGATGCAGTCATTCCGGCTGAATGCATCACATACAGTGGCATGTATACGCAGTCTCAACAGGGTGTGATCGCATATTTCATCGAAACGAATTTATCCTACAAATGGTTGATTGCAATCAAACCAAGTAATGTTTGTATTTCAGCCTATATTATTAACACGTGGCCTGAAGCAAGTAGTAAGTTCCCACAGCTACTAACGATCAGTAAATCTGCATTAAACAACTGCCTAACTACGCAGATGAAGACATGTATTCCTCGTCGATTGCTTGATATATTGTGGCAAGACCCCAACTGGCTCCCTCCCGAGTTGGCAGTTCGTCAGCAGCGTGGTGAAACAATACCACACCTTGATATCCCACCGTGTCCATATCAACAACAAGTCACTACCGTGGGTACCCAGCAGCAGCAACAGCAGTCTATTGATTCGTTTCTTAATATGCAGCAGCAACAATATAACCAGCAACAGAACGGTATCTTAGATGATACGTCAATGGCTCCGAGTACAGCCGCATCAATGGCGATGAGCACCGGCAACATGTCTAGTTATACTACTCCCCAAAGTGTGGCCGCCATGTCTAGTGCTCACTCTCGGCCAACTGGCGTTATGAGTACTAGTCCAGGTGTGTCCGCTCAACAGATTCAGAGTCGTCGTCAACAGTGCAGTGGTGGGCAGCAACATAATTTCGCTATGCCTAGTTATACTAATCAACAAACGCATGTTGGTTCGTATGGTGTTCAGCAGCAGCCTGATGAAATGTCAGTGGCTATGAGTACAAGCGACATGTCCATGCCTAATGCTTATACTACTCAGCAACCTAGCATGACTGGTCCAAGGTTTGCTAATCAGGGTCGTTGTCAACAACAACGTTTCGCCGATGATGCGTCAGTGGGTGCAAACTCTCACATGAGCATCGACCAAAGTGTGAGCGGTAAAAGTCAGCAGGTATATCATCATTCTGGTAATAACATGCGCCCGTTTAGTAATGATCAGGCTGGTATTAGTGGGTACAATCATCAGCAACAACTTCCTACAATTAATGATTCAATTCAACAATCCAACCATGTCCCTACTGGATTCCATTCGTCTACTCCTGATAATGGCAGTGATTGTTTCCAAAGACAAGAGCAAGTCGTCCATCAGACACCGTCTGTATGGAATCAGTACAGAGATGGCTCCGCTTCGTCCCGGAAAGCCAAGCGGAGACGTGGTGAAGAGACGCCTGATGATGCCCTTCCCGTTGCGAGTCTTCCCCATCTACGGCACAATGCACGAGTTAATCCAGACTTGGTAAAGAAGTATTTATCCCTGCCACTTGAAGAGTTGATGAAGTTGGAAGTCATGCAGGTCGAATCCGAAGATGATATGATGGATCTTACTCTAGATGGATATAGTGGGTCGGTCGAGAGTTTGTTGGGCGGTGACTTAGATGAAGTGAAGTTCAGACGGGTACTGACACCAATGCTAGCAAGTCCTGGTTGTAAGGATGCCGGTTCTTTTGCTCTAGACTTGCTGGCCAAATCCAAAGAACCAGTCGCTTCGGCGGGAAAGATTGCCAAAACCCTTAATAATCAGATAGCTTTCCCAGAGCTTTTATTGAAGACTTGGGCAGACGATATTGATAAAGAGAAGGCAGAAAAGAAGCGTCAAATGGAGGAAGAGATTGCCAAGATTCGGAGGGATTTCGAGGTTGGAGAGCATGAACGGAATGCTAGGAAGTCTGAACTGACTCATAAACTTGGGCTTGTATTGAAGAAAAAGTCATATGTTGAAAAAGTTACCACTCGTGTGATGAAGACGAGCCAACGTGCAAATCTGATAAGCAAGATTTACAATTGCCATGCCTCAAATCAAAACCACAATAACGAGGAATGGTTGGGTATTGGTGAAGAACTCCTCCCTTTGGTTCGTGGCTTCGAAGATTCTCTTCTTCGTAAATGTTTTCCCCAAGCATTACTCGATCAGTCTGCATGGGAGCGTTCCCGAGTTAAAGAGGTCGAGGATAGCCTCGCTGGTCTAATGAGTTACGCTAGAACTCAGCTGGATATCAGCACTGGTCCAAATGATGACGACCAATCTGCTGTTACGTTGCCAACGTTTTTTGCCAATGGTGTGACAGCGTCAAACGATGATGAGGATGAGGTGGAAGAGACACGTCAAACTGAATCCACTACTGTTCAGACAACAATGGAGCAACAGACAGCCGCTGTTGGTGGCAGTGCATCACAAGCTCATGGCCACGTACTCCCCACGACAACGTCTGTCGAGGAGACTCCCTTTCAGTCTGCAAGTACTAGCAACGGCCCAAAGGCTGATGATGATTCATTGTTGAGTTTTAATATGAACATGAGTGTGAACTCCTCTGTTGCCCCTCCATTAGCCACTGGTATTCACACAGCTGTGCAAAAAACACCCGTTTTCAAGTCTGCTGATGTTAGTGACAATGTATCTACTACTGATACGGAAGCCACCGAAATGTCGATGGGTCTTAAGTCAATTCCAAGCATCACTGGCTCTTCTGTGAAGGCCTCGGCTACCTCTGGTGTCCCCGGTCGTCAGCAAGGAGGGCCTACCTTGCCTACAGTTGAAGATGGTAAGTTGATTTGGTTCATATTCCTTCTTTCCTCCACTATGTGTAGGGCACTTCTCACTGTTCTTCTTTTCAGTTTCCGTTGCCAGTTCGTTAGGATTAAGGAATATAAACCTCCATCCGAATACGAAGGCCGGCGACAATCCTTTAATGACCCCAGTCAAAGGACGCGATTAATGCTGATATTAAGTGCAGTTTCTTGGTGGCAGTTTCTTGGTTGGTGGTATTGTTGTGTTGTATTGTGTGGAGTCTCTATTGTTCAGTAAGGGGGTTATATGGGTAAGTGTAAAATGGTTAATGTTGCGTTGATCTTGTTCATCTTCTGCCTTGACATTTCTTTTGTGCTTGGTCAAGTTTATATATTCAAACAGGGTGGAAAACTCAACACCTCGAATTATTGTAGATCAGTACATATAAGATGACCATGAAGCCCGCCTCTTCAAATGTTCAGTTGTATGAGATTGTTTGTGAAGAAAGATTAGTTAGCAGCTATATGCTAGCTACGTTTGTGTGTAATGAGAGAGAAGGAATCAAATTCGGATAATAAGAGTTAAGGTAGATAAAGCTAGTGATGAAAGTGATTGAGAAGAACTTGTACCTATTATTGCTCATCGTTATTGTAAGGCTACGATCTACATTATAAATCAATCAATTCTATGCTGCTCAAAAAGTCAAAGAGCAACATTCTGTCATCTCCTTCCACCACCCTGTCTACTTCTTTGATTAGTTCTTCTGCTGTTACTTCCAGCACGATTCTCATCATCTTCATTGTTATTCCTAAAGTACAAACTTGATTGATTGATCTTAAACCCATATACACGGGGTACATATTGTTGAGAAGGTCGTACGGGTATCATTTCCTGAGTATTAATGAGACATATGACATGAGCGAGTTGTGCCAATCCAAACAATCAACAAACCTCAAAGCAATCATACATGTCAAAAAAAGACACTTACCGGATGTGTCATTAAATATAAATGAGGAAATGTAGTACCAAAGTATGCC
>Ga0075439_14819_pt1 | contig 12977 bp, 9 predicted proteins | sample MintriSingleCell_FD_74264 | JGI IMG/M metagenome (GOLD analysis project Ga0075439, IMG submission 74264) | Marine eukaryotic communities from Monterey Bay, USA to study complex ecological interactions - Minidiscus trioculatus JGI Plate_4_G5... | ecosystem: Environmental > Aquatic > Marine >... | reverse complement strand
CGTAAAAAATCTGCTTCATTGCGTATCAGAAACGGCAGTTATAGTAGCTAAAATCAACACAAACATATCTTCTCATCACTACATATGCAGAACTCTTCACATTACGGAGTACTATACACTAGATATATGCTTTAAAACGTATCAGATACTTAGTTTAAGTAGTAAATGCGATAATTGGCTTATATTCTACTCTATTAAGTCGATTTCAATGGTCTTCTCATCATACCTCTGATATAAGATATGATTTGCATATAATAACCTTTCAAAGTCTTCATAAAGCATGATTCTTCCCGACTTGTAACCGATAAAGAGTCTCTCTTATACCATCAACATGTTAATGTTGTCTATAAGTTGTCAGTGTGTAGGTTTTTCATTTGCCTTTCCATAAGAGATATTATACCCCACCACCTCCTCCGAGTTTTGTTTGAAGTACTACTTTGTATTACGATGATGACCGATTCACATCATCCCATATGCGCCATTGTCTCGTCTAATTTTAATATTAATCTTCAATATAATTAAGAGAAGGTGTACCACAGCATGTGCGCCCGTCATGGTCGAAAGGATCGACGAAGAGACACATCAACCAGCCCGCCGAGCCGTGCAGATAAGTAAATCCAATCTATCTTCCTTGATATTGAAGCAAACTGGTCACGACCTTCATTTCGGTATTTCTTAGTAATAGTGTCGTTAGGTGATATATATCATGACCAGTTTGTTGAATACATATTGATACTATAGCGGCGGTATCGTAGTAGAATGGTGATTTTCATCAAAATCGATAGTAGGAGATACCTCGATCGGTGGCCGGCCTAGAGACCAGTACGCCACTATGCCGCCCACCTTGCGCGCTACTATGACAACTAATTGCACCGTATGTCGAATACCACGTGATGCCGTCGGGTGGTAGGCGATCAATCGACACATGATGATGATGCACCTTCCTCCATTGCAACAAATCACCATCGTTGAGAAATCCAGTAGAACTTTTTTAATTTTGATGCAATCCGGTACCACGCAATGGTTTCGTATTCAGAAATATTAGCTGCGTCCAGTGATGTATAGTGGTACCAGATTCATGTTATTATATAGATGCTACGGCGGCGGTATCCACTAAGGCGGCGATTTCCCTATGATCATCAGTAATAAAAATGGAGGAATTTGAGTAGTGAGACGGTATGCACTAGGTTTTTTGATCCGGTATTCGCATGTCTCTTTGGAAAGATACCGTTTTCTGATCGTGAGATAGAGCTCTGCCAGCCAAATCAAATATCAAATGAGAGTTTTCATTGGAAACTCCTTGTGAGATAAGATAACGACAACCACCACCAATTGAAAGTAGAATGAAATGCAAATAGATTCTGCCTCTACGTATCGTCACATTAACAGCAGCGATATGATCCTCTTGATTCAGATCATCCACAAGTTATACTATCGTCGTAGTAAAGATTTTCAGCCCTCAAGTCAATGTAAATAGGATACCGACTTAAAAAAAAGATATTTTCGAGTTGTCATTTAGCCGGCTAGCTGGCCTACAATCAGACAAAAGAATAATATACACAAAGAAAACACTGACAATATGAAAGGATTAATGCAAAAGATATTATGCACAGCGGCAATATTGCTAGTCATCGGCCTAGCGGCTATTATTGGAAGTTTAGACTTAGATTCACAAATGCTTGATCCATTCATTGCATTCCAAGTTTGCTACGGTATTCTTCTTGCAATCTTTGGTTGTATACAATTATATGTTGCAATAACATTATATAACAATCGGAATAATCTACTTTTGGAATTGTATCAACCAGTTTGGTTAGCATTATTTGCATTATCGGGAAGTATTGCAACGTTTGGTTCATTCATTTTTGCATTACCTCAGTATGATATTAGTTGTGCATTACGACAGCCATTACTCTTTGTGTGTTTTACCTTCATGGGGGATGTGTTGGTAACACGGACATGGAGGATTGGTTGTATTATGGGTGTTACACAATCATTTCGAGTAGAAGATGATAATGATGATAGTAGTGACCAAGCCACCACATTTATTACAATGTCAAGATTAGCAATCATGAAAGTTTTAAGTAAAACATCAAGTTGGATAGGGTTCATTAGAAGTTGTGGAAGAAAGAAATCAGTTAGTAACGTTGGTATTCGTCGTCAAATCACTTTTGTAGACTCAGTATGGATAGTATTCGTTTTGATGATACCGCAAATCATATTGCAAGTTGTAAACCTATCATTGCCTAACGTTAGATGGAAAAGTGAAGAGATATATGACGGTGGTTATGACAATATATACATTTGTGAATCTGATAGTGGTCCATGGTCTCTGATTGTCGGAATAGTATTAGTCATTATGCCCTTCTTGATATCTTTGCTACTAAATACAAAAGGTGACGGGGCACTGCCTGATCAATTCAGAGAGCTAGATGCTATGATATCCTCAGTTGTATCATCAGTATGTATCCTTATCATTACATTACCATCTGCTGCATTAGTTAAGGAGATTGTACCCGAAGTATATATGTATTTAATGGGAGCATCAGTCTTAAGCTTCGTACTTCCAAACTGTTTCCATCTTGCCTGGAAAAGAGTATGTGTCATTAAGAGCCAAGGGACATCGGCTACTCGAACAAAAAGATCATCTTCAAATACTACAGCTTTAGATAAGGATAGCGAATACACCTTTGCTAGATTGAAACAAGCTGAAGATGCAGCTACGATGAGCAAGATGTTTGAAACGATGGGACAGCTAAAGAAGGCATTAGAAGTAAGTAGGGGTATCCTCACTTTGTTCAAGTCAGACGGCGAGTTCTCATGGGAGACTGAGTTTGACTCATCAGAGGTGAATACTTTGGGACCAAAGGAGTTAGAAGTAGTGGTTTCAACAATGATTGATAGTGCCAAACGTTGGCTTAAAGTTCTCATGACCAAACCTGGCAAAGAGGAAGAGGATGAGGCACAATTACGATCTGTCAAAGCATGCAATGATGCGCTTAACATGTTTAAAGAGGCACCTGCCAAAAAGCTGTTAAAGGATCGGAGTGTCGTGTTCCCTGGCTACTCTTTTATGATTTCAATGATTAAAATGGGTGCTTATAATCCTCCAGATAGTCAATCTCTTGAGGAGTATGAGTGTGAACTTGCGTGTAGCTTTGTCAAGGAGACAGTCTTTCAACAGTACCACCACTGTCGTGCCCTTGCAATGAAAGCTGATATGTTAAGAAAACATGGACGATATGAAGAGGCTGTTGCTGTCACTGAGGAAATGAAGTTAGTCTACGACCCTCATCTCCACTCGAAAATCATTCTCAATGAGTATTCGTCCGACCATTGTGCTGATATCTTATCGGCAGCAGTATCATGGTTGTGTTATGTGGATCGAAAAGAGGAGGCACTGGCACGATGTGACTGTATCATCGAAGAGATACTCCCAGTGATCGGAGAACGAGAGTTCAATAGTCTTACGCTAGTATTATACCCCATCTTCCTCTTGTACAAAGACATGGGGAGAGATAAAGCTACAGAAGCGCTTGAGCTATACAAGAAACATGTTATTCAGCCGACAGAAGGGGAGAAGAGACACCCAGTTGTAGCCAATCTGATAATACCGATGACGATCATACTGAATTGCCGTAGCTCTGGAGGAGGAGATACCTATGTTTCAATGAAAGACGACATATCATATGTGTTGAATGATGAAGAGGAAAAGTATCCAGCCTGGTTAAAAGCTTCTTCAGTTTCGTATTTTGATGTGTCAATCTGTTCTCTTTATGCAGAAGCTTGCCTGTGTCTTTCAAGAATGAATGCATGTAACAAAGAAGCTCGTGAAGCTCTACTAAAAGAAGGACATCTCTACTTGGATCTCTCCGACGCTTCTTTGAAGACAGAAGATGGTAATATTACTTCTACTCTGGCGTATTCACATTACTCTCGCATATTGTCAGATATCAAGCAAGAAGGTTGATCTCTGAACAAGATAAGGTACTGTAGAATTGTAATTAATATGTAAATAGTTTAGAGAACTTTGTACTAATGAATACTTTTTGTTGTTTGATATGATCGATATGGTATCTTTTGTTCAAATATTGATGGGATAGTATAGAATATAGCGAGGGTAGAATAAAGCAAAAAGGTTAGAAATATGATACATGGAAGGTACAACAGTATGTACATAATATCGTATCCACAAACAACATTGCAAACATCCATGATCATATCATAATATCATCACAAGAGATAGATGTGGATATCGCTGTATCTTGGAGACAAATTGTACAGAACCTAAATAATGGTATCAAAGATCACTCTCCACTATTCTAAATGACACCAACCACTTACCAATGTATATCTCTATACATAAACCTCTTCTTCTACCGATTAGGGTACGATAGATCTATTAATTAAGAATTGAGTAATGCTATTGGTCAACGACGGCCAGACGGGCAAAAAATAAATCTCAACTCTCTACATATGTATGGATCTCCTCCTCAAGGTATCGATGATATTGTACTGTTGAGGTAGAGGAGGAGAAGATTAGTACTCTGTAGCATGGTAGGATCAGCGAGTTGCAATGATAGTAGGAAGAGATTGAATGGATACCAAAAAGTGGATCCCCCTAAATTGCAATGCAAAATAAAATGACAATCAATTCTTCTGTCTCTCTAGGTATTACTACGGACAATAATAACGATTCGTGGTATTTGATAATATACGGTATCAAATTCATTTGTATACTATAGAGTTGATTGTTCATTGGCGTATGGCCTCAAGAAGTCAGGAAAACATATCAGAAACGCGAACCCACACTAGATGATTTCTTTTGATATTGGGGTTCTCTTCCAACATCATCAGTCATGCCATAGTTGACACCACAACATGACACCATGATCACTCTACTGCTCTCATAAATTATCAAAGAGCAAAATACGCACAACAAACACACTGAAGAAACAATATATAACAAAAGAATAAGTAATCAATAACAATACAATAATGCTTGTATCAGGATTTATGATACCGTATGCACAGGTGGTTAAAGTCCAAGCCTCGGATACTGTTCGTAATGTCGTTAACTTGATGCTTCTCGACCATGTATCCTGTCTAGTTATCGTCCTAGAGGATAGAGCAACAGGGATAATAACAAAGACTGATGCCTGCTGGTGCTATCTGAATGGGATAAGTCTAGATGCTCAGGTGGGAGATATCATGCCATGGACGGCAGGCTTGAAGAAGATCCAGAGCAATGTCGATAGGGATGGTGCAGCCAAGTTCTTGGAGAAGAATAAGGTACATCATGCCTTGGTGATAGATGAGAATGGCAAGGAGGTAGGATTGATCAGTTCATTTGACATCGCCCAAGAGGTAGCCATGGATGCTAGTAAGTAGGCTGATGTGTCTCTTTTATTTAGTTGAGTGGATCCTCACCTTACATGTCCCTATTTACGTCCCTTCCTCTTTTAATACAGGAGCATGGCCTTGGCATCGTCAAGAAGATGGAAAAGTGCATCCTATTACTACTCATTAGACTGTTTGATTTGCTTTTGATTTGTTTGTTTTGACTTAGGAGATATACCCGAAGAGTAGTAGATGTTTGGCATACATATATGCATAGGATGGAATCAAGACAGACTTAGCTGAGGAGTCAAGAGCAACACGAAGTAGAAGGCTATAGTTGTCGTCTTGATGTGATATAAGGATAGTCTTCAAAGGTAGAGTGGTTTAGATTCATAGCGATGTAATCATCTGCCACGATACAATTGTAAACTAATCATACTAGATATAATAACCCACTGTTCTTAAAAGAAGAGATTGGTCAAGTTACAACTCTTTTCTATTTTACAAGCTTCTTCCTGATGCGATATGTTCACATCTAATGTCTTTCCTTCTCCCGCTGCCGCACGTTCCCACAGCAAACACACTCTTTACTCCATATTCTTCTTACCAAAATCAACTAATACACCACCCACGGCACTCTTACCCGTCTCTGGTCTGCAGATAGTCATATCAGGATTCATTGTATGTGTTGGTGCATCGGCGGGATAATTACCATCGGGAAAACAAATACTTAGAGGTGGTGGTGGATTACGCATAAATAATGACCCTCCTGGCATATAAGGTACGCAGTATGGATCAGGATGGGAGTTTTCATATAGTTCAGCTTTTCCTTCCTGGTGGTATAATAGAATATAGAATGTGGAGGTGAGAATAACATCAAGACAAAAACAACCCGATTGATAACCCAATGAAACCCCACTAGAATTCACCGATACATCAATCTCACTACCACCAAAATACAACATTAACACCCCATTCTGCACCGTTTAACAACCAATACATCATCTCCAATAAATTAATCCCTTTTATAACTCTAAACATTAAAAACTTACCCTTAATAATCGACTGGCCTTGGCAAAATCACATCCCCTTTCGGCATCAAATCTACCTCGTAATTCATCAGCCTTTTCTAGGAAAACACCCCGATCAATACACCAACTTGCTAATGTTTTTAATGATTTACGATATAATCTTGCAACCTGTTATTATAATGTTTGATTTGTACATATTGTTAAAATTTAGTGTTTGTTTGTGTTGCAATTTTATGTGTGTGTATTGATGTTTGTGGCAGTATAAAGAAATGATATATATGCGGTGAGCAGACAATACATGAAATAAACATCTCATGAAACCAATGAGAACATACGCGCATCCAGCGCCCTGCTCAATATCAACATCAAGTTTAGCAACACAAAACGTCACCAAAAAATTGCAACACTTTCTTTTCTACCTCAATACTAAGCCTAATATCATATAACCACCGCCACATACACAATACGCACCTCTTGATTGTGAGTAAGCTGTACCGGCTTTTGCCGAATCTGTGCCGCCGCTTCCCTGAATGCTTGATTCATCTTTAGCTTCCGCCAATTTGCAATAATGAGTGGTTCAATTCTATTTATATTTCTACCTAAACATTATAGTTAGAAACCTGAGTTTGATACTTACTGTGCTGTTGTTAGTTGTTTGTTATGATGATTATTGATGTTTGCGGCAGAGAATGTACATACAAACAATAGTCAAGAGGCAACAAAAGAACATGATAATAATGTTAAAAGCAATACGTCATTTCTTTGTTTACGGCTCACTTCGTCCTGATGATGATTCATGTCAAAGTTGGACAAAGTCTGCAGTTTCTGGTTTATCAGCACAGAAAGCTCGTTTATTGAATGCAAGGTTATATGAGGAAGAGTATGCCTGCGCTGTTTTGTTAGACTCGTCATCATCTTCTTCTCCTGAAAATGGAAGTAGTAATGGCGGTAGTGATAACAATCATATTGTAGGGTATGTACTATCAACTAATGACGAACAGCTGTTCAAAGAGAAGTTACAACTATTTAATGAAATTGAAGGTTACCAATACGACGGTTCTCCTAATAATTTATATGATAGAACAGTCAGAGATGTAGAATTGATACCGTCCACAATTGATGATAATAATAATAACATCAATAATAACAATAATATACAAGCGAGAGAAAGTGTAAAGGCATATGTATATCATCGTACTAATCAATGTAAGAGGGAGAAGTTGATACCATCGGGTGATTGGTTGCAACGGGAGAGATGAAAAGAACGTATCTGTATGTGGTAGTATGTGGTAGAGTAGATACTTATGAGTTGCATTTCAATTTCGTTCGATTATACTATTGGTAAATAAATGAATAGGATACACTCAACAACTCCACAGCCGGATACAGAGAGGTATTTGGAGATGATATTTGAGTATTGACGAAGTGGTTCTTCCGATAAGTGAAGTATTAGACTAGCAGTATAGAAGAATAGCCAACGATGTTAACATTTGCCGAGACAATCCCCATGAATCAGAGGATAGTTTTTACAAATAGAGAAATTAAGCATACATTCAACTCATCAAGGAATTGCATTAGCATTATAATAAGCAGGTACATATCATACATGAATACAGCATCATGCAGACAATCAATTATCTTTTTTCTTTGGCGGATCACAGGGAGTGCACTCCAAAGTCTTTGTGCGTGTCCTTTTAGCACCATTGAATTTCCAGCTGACAACAATCTTGATTGATGATCCACAATCCCACTTTACTGCCTGCTGGCCAGGTAATACTACCGTCGCCTTTTTGAGATCTTGTGGTCCAACCACCCACGCAGGTATTTGAAAAACTAATGGGACGTCCAGCTGAACCTCCCATGTTACTGAGTCTCCATTATGTGGCCAAGCAGGCTTGATACGATATCCATGATTTAGACTACATTTGCCAGTATCACACTTTCCATTATCATCTGGACCTTCACATTTGCCAGCTTCAATGGCAGGAACATTTCCACCATCATCCGGCCAAAGAAGAAATGGACCATTACTTGTATTTGCATTCCCGGTATAGGTATCAGGAGGTTTATTTCCAATACAACCATCACACTTATCATTATCATCGACAACTTCACTATCGGGTGTGGGTGATGGATCAGATGGAGTCGGATCTCCTCCCTCGCTGAAGACGAAGATGTCGGCAGCGGCCTGAACAACAAGTACGGCGGCTAGAACGATACAGAGTCGGATAATTGAATACATACTTGCAGTATATAATAGTTGAGATATAAATCATTAAATAAAGGACGTCAAGTAAGAGAATTGTTGGAGCTTGATGGCTAGCAGCAGAAGGCCAAGTTGAAGTAGATGAGATTTGAGACATTTCCCAAGTCAACTGATATACATACTTAGACTAAACAATAAACAAAGCTACCTAAGTGATGTGGACAAGGATTAAATTGATTGATACTATACACCAATGCAATAGATCTAATAGATTGTTAGAGTTTAAGGTGTTTCAATTGGTGGTGGTCGTCGGTATCTTTTTGGCATGAGCGAGAGTATAAGAACACAACTTACAACTTGGATTAGTACAAAGTTCTCTAAACTATTTACATATTAATTACAATTCTACAGTACCTTATCTTGTTCAGAGATCAACCTTCTTGCTTGATATCTGACAATATGCGAGAGTAATGTGAATACGCCAGAGTAGAAGTAATATTACCATCTTCTGTCTTCAAAGAAGCGTCGGAGAGATCCAAGTAGAGATGTCCTTCTTTTAGTAGAGCTTCACGAGCTTCTTTGTTACATTCATTCATTCTTGAAAGACACAGGCAAGCTTCTGCATAAAGAGAACAGATTGACACATCAAAATACGAAACTGAAGAAGCTTTTAACCAGGCTGGATACTTTTCCTCTTCATCATTCAACACATATGATATGTCGTCTTTCATTGAAACATAGGTATCTCCTCCTCCAGAGCTACGGCAATTCAGTATGATCGTCATCGGTATTATCAGATTGGCTACAACTGGGTGTCTCTTCTCCCCTTCTGTCGGCTGAATAACATGTTTCTTGTATAGCTCAAGCGCTTCTGTAGCTTTATCTCTCCCCATGTCTTTGTACAAGAGGAAGATGGGGTATAATACTAGCGTAAGACTATTGAACTCTCGTTCTCCGATCACTGGGAGTATCTCTTCGATGATACAGTCACATCGTGCCAGTGCCTCCTCTTTTCGATCCACATAACACAACCATGATACTGCTGCCGATAAGATATCAGCACAATGGTCGGACGAATACTCATTGAGAATGATTTTCGAGTGGAGATGAGGGTCGTAGACTAACTTCATTTCCTCAGTGACAGCAACAGCCTCTTCATATCGTCCATGTTTTCTTAACATATCAGCTTTCATTGCAAGGGCACGACAGTGGTGGTACTGTTGAAAGACTGTCTCCTTGACAAAGCTACACGCAAGTTCACACTCATACTCCTCAAGAGATTGACTATCTGGAGGATTATAAGCACCCATTTTAATCATTGAAATCATAAAAGAGTAGCCAGGGAACACGACACTCCGATCCTTTAACAGCTTTTTGGCAGGTGCCTCTTTAAACATGTTAAGCGCATCATTGCATGCTTTGACAGATCGTAATTGTGCCTCATCCTCTTCCTCTTTGCCAGGTTTGGTCATGAGAACTTTAAGCCAACGTTTGGCACTATCAATCATTGTTGAAACCACTACTTCTAACTCCTTTGGTCCCAAAGTATTCACCTCTGATGAGTCAAACTCAGTCTCCCATGAGAACTCGCCGTCTGACTTGAACAAAGTGAGGATACCCCTACTTACTTCTAATGCCTTCTTTAGCTGTCCCATCGTTTCAAACATCTTGCTCATCGTAGCTGCATCTTCAGCTTGTTTCAATCTAGCAAAGGTGTATTCGCTATCCTTATCTAAAGCTGTAGTATTTGAAGATGATCTTTTTGTTCGAGTAGCCGATGTCCCTTGGCTCTTAATGACACATACTCTTTTCCAGGCAAGATGGAAACAGTTTGGAAGTACGAAGCTTAAGACTGATGCTCCCATTAAATACATATATACTTCGGGTACAATCTCCTTAACTAATGCAGCAGATGGTAATGTAATGATAAGGATACATACTGATGATACAACTGAGGATATCATAGCATCTAGCTCTCTGAATTGATCAGGCAGTGCCCCGTCACCTTTTGTATTTAGTAGCAAAGATATCAAGAAGGGCATAATGACTAATACTATTCCGACAATCAGAGACCATGGACCACTATCAGATTCACAAATGTATATATTGTCATAACCACCGTCATATATCTCTTCACTTTTCCATCTAACGTTAGGCAATGATAGGTTTACAACTTGCAATATGATTTGCGGTATCATCAAAACGAATACTATCCATACTGAGTCTACAAAAGTGATTTGACGACGAATACCAACGTTACTAACTGATTTCTTTCTTCCACAACTTCTAATGAACCCTATCCAACTTGATGTTTTACTTAAAACTTTCATGATTGCTAATCTTGACATTGTAATAAATGTGGTGGCTTGGTCACTACTATCATCATTATCATCTTCTACTCGAAATGATTGTGTAACACCCATAATACAACCAATCCTCCATGTCCGTGTTACCAACACATCCCCCATGAAGGTAAAACACACAAAGAGTAATGGCTGTCGTAATGCACAACTAATATCATACTGAGGTAATGCAAAAATGAATGAACCAAACGTTGCAATACTTCCCGATAATGCAAATAATGCTAACCAAACTGGTTGATACAATTCCAAAAGTAGATTATTCCGATTGTTATATAATGTTATTGCAACATATAATTGTATACAACCAAAGATTGCAAGAAGAATACCGTAGCAAACTTGGAATGCAATGAATGGATCAAGCATTTGTGAATCTAAGTCTAAACTTCCAATAATAGCCGCTAGGCCGATGACTAGCAATATTGCCGCTGTGCATAATATCTTTTGCATTAATCCTTTCATATTGTCAGTGTTTTCTTTGTGTATATTATTCTTTTGTCTGATTGTAGGCCAGCTAGCCGGCTAAATGACAACTCGAAAATATCTTTTTTTTAAGTCGGTATCCTATTTACATTGACTTGAGGGCTGAAAATCTTTACTACGACGATAGTATAACTTGTGGATGATCTGAATCAAGAGGATCATATCGCTGCTGTTAATGTGACGATACGTAGAGGCAGAATCTATTTGCATTTCATTCTACTTTCAATTGGTGGTGGTTGTCGTTATCTTATCTCACAAGGAGTTTCCAATGAAAACTCTCATTTGATATTTGATTTGGCTGGCAGAGCTCTATCTCACGATCAGAAAACGGTATCTTTCCAAAGAGACATGCGAATACCGGATCAAAAAACCTAGTGCATACCGTCTCACTACTCAAATTCCTCCATTTTTATTACTGATGATCATAGGGAAATCGCCGCCTTAGTGGATACCGCCGCCGTAGCATCTATATAATAACATGAATCTGGTACCACTATACATCACTGGACGCAGCTAATATTTCTGAATACGAAACCATTGCGTGGTACCGGATTGCATCAAAATTAAAAAAGTTCTACTGGATTTCTCAACGATGGTGATTTGTTGCAATGGAGGAAGGTGCATCATCATCATGTGTCGATTGATCGCCTACCACCCGACGGCATCACGTGGTATTCGACATACGGTGCAATTAGTTGTCATAGTAGCGCGCAAGGTGGGCGGCATAGTGGCGTACTGGTCTCTAGGCCGGCCACCGATCGAGGTATCTCCTACTATCGATTTTGATGAAAATCACCATTCTACTACGATACCGCCGCTATAGTATCAATATGTATTCAACAAACTGGTCATGATATATATCACCTAACGACACTATTACTAAGAAATACCGAAATGAAGGTCGTGACCAGTTTGCTTCAATATCAAGGAAGATAGATTGGATTTACTTATCTGCACGGCTCGGCGGGCTGGTTGATGTGTCTCTTCGTCGATCCTTTCGACCATGACGGGCGCACATGCTGTGGTACACCTTCTCTTAATTATATTGAAGATTAATATTAAAATTAGACGAGACAATGGCGCATATGGGATGATGTGAATCGGTCATCATCGTAATACAAAGTAGTACTTCAAACAAAACTCGGAGGAGGTGGTGGGGTATAATATCTCTTATGGAAAGGCAAATGAAAAACCTACACACTGACAACTTATAGACAACATTAACATGTTGATGGTATAAGAGAGACTCTTTATCGGTTACAAGTCGGGAAGAATCATGCTTTATGAAGACTTTGAAAGGTTATTATATGCAAATCATATCTTATATCAGAGGTATGATGAGAAGACCATTGAAATCGACTTAATAGAGTAGAATATAAGCCAATTATCGCATTTACTACTTAAACTAAGTATCTGATACGTTTTAAAGCATATATCTAGTGTATAGTACTCCGTAATGTGAAGAGTTCTGCATATGTAGTGATGAGAAGATATGTTTGTGTTGATTTTAGCTACTATAACTGCCGTTTCTGATACGCAATGAAGCAGATATGATAC
>Ga0075439_12106_pt1 | contig 13058 bp, 13 predicted proteins | sample MintriSingleCell_FD_74264 | JGI IMG/M metagenome (GOLD analysis project Ga0075439, IMG submission 74264) | Marine eukaryotic communities from Monterey Bay, USA to study complex ecological interactions - Minidiscus trioculatus JGI Plate_4_G5... | ecosystem: Environmental > Aquatic > Marine >... | reverse complement strand
GAATCAAGTTTTTCGGACCCGCTGCTAATGCTTGGTATTCAATGATCTTCAAAGTGTTGCCATCTACATCATTAATTAGTACATTGAAGAAGGCAATACTTGGTCAGGTAAGTAGTAGGAAGAAGCCTGAGATTTATATCATTATTGACAATACTTAAACAAACTTGACCTTCCTCTCCTTTCTCCTTTAACAATACCAGATCTTCTTCGGGCCTACCTTCACATGTGTCTTCTTTGCAGCAGGGATGATTCAAAGCGGTACCTTCTCATTAAAAGCATGGTTGGATAAGATTCGTAATGATTTACCTCCTGTTTGGTTGAGTGGGATTTCGTATTGGCCAATCGTTGACTTTATTAGTTATAAAGTTGTACCTATGCAATGGATTCCACTGTTTGTCAACTTTGCTAGCTTTGTTTGGACAATCTACTTGAGTTTAATATCCAATAAGGGTAAAGCAGCATAAAGAGCAGTATTGCAATAAGTACAGAATTCTTCTAACGAGTAAACTTACATAGTTCATTACTGTAATGAACAAACTATCTGACAACAACATTAAAATTGCTTGCCTGCGGCTTCTACCAATATCAGCTGTTTGGTGCTTGGGGCTAGAATCTGAATTCAAGTCATCCACCTTCTCGCATTATTGTCAGTTTACTCTCTTTAGCACAACATTCACACATGTTACACATATCTATTTATTTCATTACACCTCTTCTTCTACGGCTTTAGCGTGGTGGCGGCGGTGGCCCTCTGTATTGCTGATTCATCTGAGGCGGAGGTGGTGGCTGTAATAAAGCAAATCAGACAAGTGGTAAAAGTTAGAAAAGCCAAGACAGACAAGTTAGTAAAAGTATGCAGTAAACACAACATAATAGATAGGCGATATGCTGCTCACCCTCATACCGCCAGAGGGAGGTCCCTGCTGCATTGGCGGAGGCCCAGACGGAGGCCCTCTTTGTGGCATTGGGGGCTTTTTTTATTCAAATACAAGCACAAGAGATTTAGCTACTTTATAAAAAAAAGGTCATGAATAAATCAAAATCAAGCTACTCACTTGCTGCATCCCACCTGAGGGTGGCCCTTGTTGCATTTGTTGAGGAGGAGGAGGTTGATTGTATTGTGGCTGATGCTGCTGCTGCTGAGGAGGCATTGATGGTGGGCCTCTATTCATACCCTGAGGTGGCATATTTGGAGGCATTGGCTGATTCATTGGAGGCATCTGCTGTTGAGGTGGCATATTAGGAGGAGGCATTTGCTGTTGTTGGGGTGGCATTCTATTCATTCCTCCTTGATTTGGCGGTATTGGCGGCTGTGGACCACGATTCATATTTGGAGGTGGTGGGCCCCTCATTTGTTGGTTTGGAGGCATTGATCCAGGAGGAGCGCCCTGCATGAGGAAGAGGACACAAAATGATACAAAAGGTCAGCATGATATCAAACTGTCAAAGGTAATAAACATTATCACCCCACGACAACTTCACTTACCCTTCCTCCGGCACCTGGAGGATGATGGCCTTGCCCTCCCGAGTTTACAAACGAGACAAAGTCTTCATAAGAGAATGTTCCTCCATTGAACGATGCACTATCCTCAATCATATGCCAGAAGAAACGCGATTCTAAACCATGATCTCCTTCTCGGACAATAGTAACCTTGGCAACTAGATTTTGGGTCGAGTTGTCTTCTCGTAGTGCTGATGTGATAGCATTGAGACGAGAAGCAAAGTCATTACCCCTTGTTTGTAATTTCACCTGAGACATATCAACACCTTCCAAAGAGTTGGCTCCGAATAAAGAATTGAGAATTGCCGGATCAGATGATCTGCCTACCCACAAGAACATGTCAACTCCATCGTCTAGCAAGAAGATGCCATTACTAGTCAATCGTTCCACTGTCAGGTTGAGCACTTTAGGAAGTTCAATACGGTCTTGACCAGCCACCTTTTCGTCATCATCATCCGAGGGTGCAGCTGTTGATGGAAGTCCAGCACTAGGACTCATGTTATGAAGAGAGAACATTCGTGGATAGATAAAGTGCTTCGATGCTGTAACATCCATGCCGGTAAGTCGTTGCATAGAGGCAACACGTTCGTCAGGATGAATGTCTGTCCCACCTCTAAATGCTACATTCTTCATCAATGCCAATGTGTACAGTGGCAACAGTTTCAAGTTCTCGGGAATTGGCTTATTCTCACTCTCGGCACCACCTTGTTGCTGTTGTGGTTGATGCATGGGAGGAGGAGCGGCATATCCCGAAACTGTCCGGGGTTTATCTCCCTCCTTACTTGCACGAACAAGCTCAACACACGCCTGTTGAAGCCTATTCCGAGCATTATCTAGATTTGTCTTGATACCAATATCTAATGCCTGTTTGGCTAGCAGTGCCGATACCGCATCAGCGTCGACTGAACCAATAATCTCTGATGCCAATGAACTAACAGGAATGGCCTGTGTCACTACACGAATACGACGCTCACCCTCACTGCTTGTGTAGAGTAATGCAGCCTGAACAGTCACAACTGACGAACTAACACTCTGCTCATCATGGACAAGATCAAATGCAAAGACTGAATCTGATGTGCAGTTGGGTAATGCCAATAAATCAGTTCCTCGAACAAAGAAGTTACCATAAAAGTTGTTAATTCTCATTCCCCTCGTGCATCGGATACGCATCACGGCCTCAAATGCTGTATGCTGGGTAAGAGATCTGGTCAATTCGCTTTCAAATCTCGCTCCATCGACGTCATGACTAAACCCAGGATATGTATGTAACGTCCCGGCTGTAATCTTGGGTAATTCAGACAAACTCGCGACATCAATATATGCACGGGGGAAGAGGAACATATCAACACTAATCTGTGCTCTACTAAATTCCACAGCAGTATCCTTGTACCATTTCCCCGATGGACGTAATAACTTAATTTCATCCGGAGTGCCCATAATTGAAACATTCTCACGTGGTGCCAACGCCCCGTCACCAATGGTGGGTAATACACTCTGGAAGACACACATTTTACCCCCGATGTGTTTAGTTACCGTAAAGGCAGCCTTGAGTGCAGGACCAAGGCAGGCATTATGGGATGTAGTCTTCTCGAACATGCTTGGTAAATTTTCAAGAAAGACTTCAATAACATCACGACTTTCCTGTAAATTCACTAACAAATCATCAGGTGCAGGAACGAACAACTCCACCAAATCAGCAACGACTAACATTTGTGGACTTGCCAATCCACTCTTGAGACTGTAGTAATGCACCGAATCATCATATGTCAAGAAACCAACCTGTGTCCGTGGACTACCAGGTAATGAATCCAAACTAGCACGAATTGCATTAGCCACACTCGTAAGCATACCACTCTGTACAGACGTTGCCGAAACATCAATAACAAAGAAGTAACTAGGAGGTTGGGGTGGACGGACCATATACTCGCTGGGAGCGATGTATTCCACGACACCCTGTGATAATTCTGGACGTGCATCACGATCACGACGTCTACCTTCATCATCTAGGTGACAAAAGTACGGGGCGGGGACCTCGTTGAGTTGTGCACAGATATTACAACGCCATCGACGACCATTTTCAAGGAAGGTAACAAAGGCATTGATATATGTACGGCATCTAAATGAATATTTGAAAGTGGTAAGCGGATGGGAAATTGTTAGATTTGCAAGATAAAAAGAGATAATACCTTTCTCCCACCACCACCATCAACAACACCCCACACTAACTAAACTAACTTACCGTTTACAGCGTACAATCCCCGCAGCACCAGGCTGTACAACACAAACATCCTCTTCATTTTCCTTCGGTACCGCCAATGGTTTAATAATAGCACCCAATGGTACCTTCACAGCATGACCTAAATTCGAACTAACAGGTATATAATTTGATGTAGTTGATAATATACGTTTTGGTACTTTAATTGAATAATCAATATTTTCTTGAAATATCTCTGGCTGTTGGTGTTGTTGTTGTTGCATACCGGATGGCCCTTGCTGTTGCATCATACCAGGCTGTTGTTGTTGCTGCATCATCATGTTTGGTTGTCCTGGCATGTTCATATTGGGTGGTTGCATATTAGGTTGCATGGTTGGTCCAAGATTGGGAGATGAACGTGGCTGCTGCTGTTGAGCAGCTGGATTAAATCCTGGTTGTGGAGGACCCATTTGTGATTGTTGTTGAGGTGCAGCAGCAGGGTTAAAGCCTGGTTGAGGAGGCTGATTATTGCTGCTGCCTGGTGGTCCACCAAAACGTGGCTGTTGTTGCTGTTGTACAGGAGCTGCGGGAGTTTGATTTTGTTGAAAGGGTGCACCGCCACTTTAAATATAACATTAGCAAATGATATGTGTGTGTGGTGTAGAAAGAAAGAGAGAGAAAAAGTTGTTGTTAGCAACGTTTAAAGATGTAATTTGCAACCATTTTATTAATGCACCTTAGCAATACACTCAATCAATCTAACAAACAACACGCAACCACATAATATAATATAGACTTACAATTGTTTAGGAGCAGGAGGCATATTATTAGGGGCTGATCCCAATCCTGGACCACTATTATTGTTTAGATTCATATTATTCATTTGTGAATTTAAAGACGTACCACCCGATTGTGGATTCATCATCATATTTGGTTGCTGCTGTGGTTGTCCTGGAGGTGGTGGCATACCGCCCATATTAGGCTGGCCTGGTCCTCTACTCATTGCGGGTGGTGCAGGCATATTATTGGGTGGAGGTGGCATATTATTATTATTAGGTTGCATTTGTTGTGGTGCTCTTTGTTGTTGTTGTGGTTGTCCCATCATTGCTGGTGGAGGTGGCATACCTCCACGCTGTTGTTGTTGTTGCATATTATTTGGTTGTTGGCCGGGCGGTGGAGGCATACCTTGACCAGGAGGAGGTGGCATACGTTGCCCAAATTGTTGTTGATTTGAATTTGGAGGGGGTGGAAAATTCATAATTTTTGTATCACTTCGTAATTGTCAGTAGCCAAAACTTGTAACACTCTGATAACACTCCTTTTCTTCTCTATATTTGTATGATTTGCAAAGGTCTACGTCCTTTATACTTATGTATGCCGCCGTCTAATCTTACCATACTGGTCCTTCAATTTATGAGTGTGAATTTAGGGGTATCCTTATTTAAAGACAGGTATCCTTTTATCCCACACCTCACACCTCTCTAGAGAGCTAACTCAGCATCTCTCATATCAATTGCGCCGCCGTAGCCTGCTCTTCTATCAACCAATACCTAATATAAAGCAACAATCTTATTAATAAAATGTCCATTAATCAAGGGAGATAGTTGGGCTGTGTTCGGTATCCTGTAAGCTTTTGTTGCAATTTATTAGTGATAGTCTCTCTCCATCAAATTTGTGTATTTGCATTGGTAGATAGATGTCATTGAGATCCATACATTGCAATATCAGATTATACAACAACAAGTGATTAAGTTCTATTGCAAAACTTCTTGTGTATTTGCATTGTAGATAGATGTCATTGAGATTGGCATACTTATATAAACAACAACTAGGATACTTATAGATACAAATTATGAGAAGATCACCAAGTTTAAGCGGATCACCCGCGTCTCTCCGAAGAAGACGACAATTAAGAAATGAAGAGGAGAGTGGAGGAGATAATCATTTGAAATCTGTATCTTCTGCTGATGGTGGATCGTACGATTCTGATATGTTGCGTATATTGTCAGAAACAGAAAGTACACGTCTATTGAAGAAGCCACCACAATTGGACAAGTCGTCTTCTATATCGAGTACAGCAGATAGCAAAGCCAAAGTAGCATCATTGAGTCATTGGATAATCCCCGCCTTGTTATGTGCCATGAGCTATGCACTGTATAACATTTTCATCAAGAAAGGATCGGCCAGTATCCATCCAATTCTTGGTGGTGTTATATTGCAGTTTGTAGCAGCTATCATTGGTTTGGTATTACTCTTAATTTTGACATATGGGCCTTCAGAGGAGACAATGTTTTATGATAATAGTGGTATATACTATTCAGTATTAGCAGGGATTTCGGTAGGTGCAGCTGAAATCATATCCTTCACTGTTTCTGGTATGGGAGTTCCAGCAACGCAATCTATTCCTATCATCATAGGAGGTAGTGTTTTCTTTGGAACAGTGTTGGGGAAGATCTTTCTTGGTGAGATGTTATCGTTAACTGGTTGGCTTGGTGTTCTTTTGATAGCTGTGGGTATAGTTCTAGTGGCTACAGACCCTAACTCTTCCTTAGAATAAAGGAACTCTTAGTCTCAGATTCTTGTACAGATTAAAGCAAACTCATATCTACTCTGTTAAGATATATTATAAACAAATAAACAAGCTATGTACATATAAGTATCGTCGCGGGCGAAAGTGCTGTATATCAACTATCCAATATAACCATATGCTCCAGCATCACCACTACGATCACTTTGTCCACCATCTCTCCTTTCCAATGCCTTCTCTTGACTAGCCACTACCACTGCTTCAGTTGCAGCTCGTGCTCCAGCAAGTGACATTCTAACACCAGTCCAACCCGCACTCATCATTAATTTACTACCAAGCACGGCAGGTCCAACAAGTTCCATGGCACCAGCCACAAGAGGAGCGGAAGCTTGAACAATCTCTTGTCCTATAGGAGTCGACAGTACAATATCACCAGGCAGTCTAGCAATGTTCCCCGCTGCATCCAATAACGTATGTCGTTCAATAACAAATACAGAATTACGATGTACACGTGTCCGGTGTGATCGTTCATATCTTGATGATTTGACATTACCATTACGATCCACACTTGTTATTGTTCGAGATGTAGAATATTCAAGTAAGAGATATTGACCACGTGTTTGAATAACAAGAAGAGGTGATAATGGTGGTATTATTGGAGTAATAACTGGTCCTACATTGACTGAAGAGGATGTATTTGCTATTGGACGTCGTGCGAATGATTCAAATGCTACAATATCATCAGGCTTGGGTACCATGCCGTTTGGTGTATATGAAATGAGTAAATGAACTTTGCCGGATGTTTCTATCGTTGACTTGTCGTCTTCGTTGTTGTTGGCCTTTTGTGTAACCGACGGATGATATAACGGTACCCAAACATCTAGTAATTCCAACTGTCCAATCCGTCTTCTCATTCTATAGGCACTTTGACTAATCTGTCCATATTCATTCAATAGACTTGAATCTTCTTCTTCTTTATTACTAACACTAATATCTGACGAAGTATCATTACTCTCATCCCAATAACCCAATATCAATGGCATCAAATCAACTACACCTTTGCCGATCAATCGATCGGTACTTAATCCTAACAGTTCCATTCCTTTCGTAGATACATCTTTAGTCTGTTTACCAATACCAACAACAGATGTTGCAACCGATGCAGCACTAACTGCCGTGGAGAGTGCACCACCGGATAACTTTTCGGTATTGGACAATTCTTCATCTATTCGTATTTCTAATTTGACTTTACCACCATCGTTATGTATTGTGGGTAGTAGATCATCTTTCTGTAATGGAATGTTAAATGTGTTGCTACCGTCCGATGATTCCATAGATGAGTTGGTATTTGATCCACCATGCCATATTGGATTATTATCACTATGTACTGTTGTACTTTTGTATTCTTCTTTGGCATAATGATGTGGTGGTGGCAGTCCAAACGATGAAGAGGAAGAAGAAGATGTTGTTGATGTACCGCTGTTGTTGTTTGTACTTCTTTTAGTTGACAATGGTGAAGGTATGGGCAATTGTTTGTCATTAGCTTCAGTTTGCATCAAGCTTGACCGAGGAGGAGTAGACAGTAATGATGCTTTTGTTTGTTGCCGTGATGGATATGATTGAAGGAATGGAGATAGTCCATTCGCTGAACTACTGCTTACTGATTTTATAGACCCTTGATCAAACAGAAGAGGTGTTAGTGGTGATTTCCCTTCTTCTGTAAATTGCTGTTGTATTTGTTGTTCATGATAAGCACTGCCAGATGAAATAGAGGACGACGAAACACTGTTGTTGCAATCATCTTCATTATTACTTTTCTTCAATCCATCCCCAACTCTTTGTTGACTATTCTTATTTATGATATGATTCTCCTCTTGACTATCACCTCCACTACCACTATTATTCTCCTCATCAGATTGCCAAAATCCCAACCTTAGCGTACCAAAGGAACTAACCTCACCATGACTATTACTTAATCCTAAATGTTTCAAATGTCCCAAGCTTAATACACTCCAATGTTTACGAGATAAATTATTAGCTTCTAATAATCGTATGTGGAATGTACCAATTGTTCCTCGTTGATGATGTATATGTCTATATGTTGAATTTGGCCCATTACCGCATAACTTTTTATTGTTGGTGGAAGAGGTAGTGTGTGGATTGGTGGTGCGTATTGGATCTGGATTTATTAGACGTAGCTTATTGTTGTTATTGTTTGCAGTCATTTTGATATGTTTTGAGTTGTGAGTTGGATGTTCTCTTATTATCTCTTCTTAGTCTACTTATTGCTCCAGGTTTGTTCAATAATACTAGACAGATATCACATACATTGAGTGATTGGTAGACTATGTATTGACGTCGTCAATCCTCCACAAAGTGAGCGGAGTTGTATTGAGAGTTGAGAATAAAAATGAGAAAGAGTTAGTGGTGCCCTGGCGGTATTATAACGTCGCGGATCACCACCAATAGGAAGCTGTGTAATTAGTTATTGGTACTATTAGCAAACAAACTGCTCTTTATTGCTATATATACACATTGAGGAGACTACTCCGACTGTATATTGCAGCCTAAATCTCTACGCACGGTATCCTAAATAAATGCTACCGGATTGCGTGCGGGCTGTGAGCCATTGAAGTTTAAACGTGTGGGGCTAAATGGCTGGATAGTCCTTGACTAGAGACAGCCAAGGGGAAGTTTTCTCAGAGAGTTCCTAGTGTGTATAGAAAGTAGAATATAGAGAAATAAAAGAAGACGATAGATATATGTAGAATTGTAACACTAAGCTGTGAATAGAACATTCTGAATGATATGATATGTATATTCAAATGATATCAAGATAGACATATGTTGTTAATCTGAGCATAAGATGTGTTTACTGAAATTAATTGATTTTGCTTGCTCGCAGAATACAGACACTATCGTTGTCTATCTACATACGCTTGTCCACCGTTCGGGCGGCAAACCCCGGCGTCAGCATTACTTCGTAAGACCACACTGTTGAAGGTTGTTTGTAGGCATTCAAAAATTGCACTGCAATCTCGTGAGGATTCGTGAGTTTCTCCTTCTCCATCCAGGTTCTTGTTTTGGGCGAATCGATGATCCCACCAATATTGATATTACATACATGAATGCCCATCGGTCCATAGGCTTGAAACATGCTCTGTGACAACGACCGCAATGCTGCTCGTGCAGGTGCCACGGAACCAAACTCAAAGCCGCCATGTAGGTTGCAAATCGATTCACCGGATAGCAATATGCATCCCCGTTTGCGTTCTATCATTGATGGGATGACATTAACTTGTTTGCATACACGGATGAGACCATTGATTTGAGTGTCGAACTGTAATGTCATGTTGTCGGTGTCAATCTGGTGTGGTTGCAATACGTCACCCCACCCTTCAAACTTGAAATTAGTGGGATATGGCGGCGCAACATTGAATATAATTAAATCAATAAAGCAATCTGAATGGAAGAAAGTACCAACTTCCTGAAAGGCCTGTTCGACCGATTTGTCATCTGTGACGTCGCATCGTATGGACATCACCCTGGGTATGGGCTGTTGTTGTTGTTGCTGTTGTTCATCCTCCTCCTGCTGCTGCGATTCGTCACAATTGAAATTATTGTTGTCATTCCACCACTGCTGGTGGACAATCTCTATCGACTGTTTCACCTCATCTAGAACGTCTAATCGCCTTCCCATTAGCACGATATTGAATCCCTCTTCTGCAAATGGCACAGCAAGTGCTCCTCCTAAACCCCACTGCGGCACGTCATCGTTATTGTTTTCGTTGGAAGAGAGTGTTGATCTTATATCAGAATTATTATCTGTTGCATTATTATTTATGATGTTGTGCTTGCTACCTGCACCCACTACGACAATGATTGGTTTTCCTGATGCTTGTCGGCATTGACCGTCGTTCTTGCTGGGTCTTATCATATCTCCGCACTTTGGTACCTATATACCCAATGAAGAGCAATTGTGTTGAGTTGGATGTTCTCTCTTTGTTTATCTAGTGCACTCTTACTCTATACTCTCGTGTGTTGCAAATACTAAGACCGATATCACAGGATTATCATCATCGATATAAAAGGGATTGGAGGCTAGGCATATTATATCATTGACGTCATCCGCTACAAAGCAGTACAAAGCATTAATAATTAATTGGAGAATTTTACTGCGGTCATCTACGTCACATATCACCACCAATTAAGATGCATTTAGTAAGTTATCAACAGGTAGGTGGTAGCAAACGAACTGCTACTTCGGTATCGATGATATATTTTGAAGATTACTGTATTGCAGGCGCAAGAAGTTGTCAGACCTTATCTTCTTTTGCCTTTTTGTCGTGTGCTCAAAGATTGCACGAAAGACAATATTTCAGCTCATCAATCAATCAAAAAATTGTCATCATACACAAATCCAAACTTGCAGCTCGATCAGTTACTGAATAAAAGCGGAGTTGGATATAGGTATATTGCAGCATAGTATTGCAAAAACAAAATACAAAACATCATGAATAGAGTATTTGGTAGAAAGAAGGCGCCAGGACCTCCGTAAGTTTTGCTCATATCAAATAAGTTCAAACTTGTGTGAAGTTATTTTATCTATCATCAGCCCCTGTATCTCATAACTAATATCTCCTCTTATCTCTATATATCATTTGTATACACAAACTGCATATTACATGTTCAAACAACAGAGCACCAACATTGGGACAGGCATCATCAGGCGTTGAAAGTCAAATACAATCAATGGATACAAAGATATCACAATTAGATAAAGAATTAAAATCCTATCGTGATAAATTAAAAACAACAAAGAATGCAGCCGCAAAGAAGAATATACAAAAACGTGCAATGGAGGTATTAAAACGTAAACGAATGTATGAAAATCAAAGAGATCAATTGGCAGGACAGCAGTTTAATATTGATCAAGCTGCCTTTGGTATTGAAAGTGCCAAGGCATCGGTGTCGACTGTGGCGGCTATGAAGGCTGCTAATACAGAGTTAAAGAAGACTATACAGCAGGATTTAAAGATAGATGATGTGGATGAACTAGCTGATGATATGGCAGAACTAATGGATGAATTTCAAGAGATTAATGAGGCATTAGCGCAAAACTTTAGGAAAGTCTGCGTTTGTGTGTTGTTTTATCCATGAATTCGTGTGTTCGATATGAAGTATCGACAAGTTGACTACTTCATGTGACTTTAGTTTGCATATATCTAATTGCTTTGCAATTCGCATGTACTAACAGAAGTTACTGTCGTTTCTCTTAATCTTCATAAACTGCTAAACTCGCAACTTCCAGTACACCAGATGATATCGATGAAGCTGATTTGGAAGCTGAGCTTGACATGTTGGAAGATGAATTTGAAGAGATAGGGGAAAGTGAGGATGTGTTACCATCCGTGCCAAGTAAAGTTCCAGTTGCTGCCGGGGGTGGGGAGGAGAAAGTTGATGAGTATGGCTTGCCTGTTCAGACTTGATAGGGCGATGAACTTATTGCTTACATGTACGAAATACTTATATATTAGACGACCGCTTCCACGATGGTTTAGCAGCTAGACATAATCTTAATCTATTAGACTTTTTTCACCTCTCCATCGGCACCAATGTGATACTTGCCAGGCTCGTTAATAATGATTTCCATAGCCTCATCCTTTCTCATTGTATATCCTCGAATAGCAACTTCTTCGGGAACGTCTGCCCCATCAGGGATTTCCTCAGTCACATACCCTTTGTTTCGAACAACCAATCCATCGACAGTAACATCACAATCATGTCCTGTACGAATCACAAGTGCTCCATCCAAATCTAGATTCTTCACCTTCAAACCCTCACCTTCCAACACTAATGATGATCGCTTGGTAATCTTACCACCTTCAATCTTTGTATTCACTTCTTGCTGTGTAATTGCAAATCCTGGACATAGAATGACACGTGGTCCAGGCGTGCAGGGAATACCGGCAATGGGCACAAGATCATCTTCTTCTGTTACATCAATATCAACTCCAGCAAACTTTAACTTGCGCTGGTTTTGTACATACTTGTCTGATTCGGCAGATGACATTGTGCCAGGTGCCTTGCCTCCGTTCTTTACATCTGCCACACCTGCATCAAGAGAGTTCTATTTGAAAGAGAAGAGAGTATATGATCAGTTCAGTATATATAAAGGGATCCTAACACTCGACAACAACCCAATCTCACCTTGGCAGGGCTAAAAGTAAACCAACGATCAAACATTGTAAAACCAATGTTGGCTTCACTTCCCATCTCTTTCTGGAATAACTTGGGAATATCTTGCATCATACATTCCAATCTTGTTGGTTTCTTAAACTCAGTACGTGTTTCATCCTTATACTTTGGATTGACAAACTCAATTACCACACCCTTATCTTCACCTGCGAGTGTTTTGGCATATGCACCCATTTCGATAACAATATTGTTGGCATTTCCTGGATAGGGTGAGTAGCCAGTGGATGGATCAGGCACGTCACCCTTGCAATCACCTTGAGATGAAAGTAGTGGATCTAGTTGATTGTACTCTACATTGATGACAAGACTCTATATGTGTATGTGCATGTGAGTGATGTAGAAGTATCAGTGGTGTTGAGGACATGCAAAAAGAAAGTACAAAGCAACAAACACTAGACTAACCTTCTCTGGATCAGTCTTATGTTCCAGCCTAGCAATAGCACCAGCAGCCTCTCCCGCCAATCGTGGGATGCATATACTATTCATATGAAATCCTTTTGCAATACTAACACCCAATGTAGGTAATACACTATTAATAACTAATGCATTCGTATCCTGTAGAAAGATTACATGCTTTT
>Ga0075439_10555_pt1 | contig 13067 bp, 8 predicted proteins | sample MintriSingleCell_FD_74264 | JGI IMG/M metagenome (GOLD analysis project Ga0075439, IMG submission 74264) | Marine eukaryotic communities from Monterey Bay, USA to study complex ecological interactions - Minidiscus trioculatus JGI Plate_4_G5... | ecosystem: Environmental > Aquatic > Marine >... | reverse complement strand
AAGACGGCATGCAACAACAATCGACGTGCAAAATATTAGATCTATTATCACTACTAAATGTATAAACAACTGAAACATTCGACAGCTACTCGTGAAAACAACAATATAGACAACAACACAACATTGCAAACAATACAAGTTGGACAAAACAATCACCAACTATTGTGATAGTATTGCAAAATCATGTAACAAAGTTGCTAGTACGGCTGTATACTAATACAACAATCAACCACTCAAGTAGCAGTTATGTTTATGTGCAAAGAAAACATACGAGCATATCATATGCACATCAATTGACTACAAAATGTTACAGAAGCATTCACTAAAGTGCATGAGACAAGATATACACAACAATCAACCACTATTTGTGGCGATATCACAAACAATGACAAACTATCGAGTTGTGCTCACATGTGACAAATTAATTTGAATCAACTTCAATCTACCTACACAACAATAAACCATGCAATGAATATATGCATATCTAAGTATAGATATGTGATGATCATTGCTACACTGAGGCTCTTCCATAGTAAAAATGTGTTTCTGAGGGGGGTAAAGTAAGTAAGAGGGATAACACTTGTGCAGTTTTTCCAACTTTTCTCCCAAGGGAGTTTGAATTCCTATGTAGCAAACATACCGCGGCCTACTGGAGTAACCTTCTACGAGGGGGTATAATTAGACGTTTGTACTATTCCTACGTAGAAATGGCATGAAATGGCATGACCACGGATGACCAAAATCTAAAATGAAAAAAGCCCGGAGCCGCCCTCACTTCGATCTGCTGCTAACCCTTACTGGCGCCCCTCGGGCCCATTATATTATGAAGACTCCATTTCAATTCTATTCCGAGGAGGTACGACCGAATATAAAAGAAACTCATCCTCGTGAGATAAGTAAGAAAATAAAAGATGGGTGGAATGCACTCTCGTTTGAGGAACGACATAAGTATGAGTGTATGGCCCTAAAGGATAGATATGAAGATTTAAAACCTCAAAGATGCAAAGGTGACGATTGTACTAATTGGTCAACGTTTAGAACTAATGTTACTTTGATGATTATAGTCAATCATATATACCGTACTTTGAGGATATCTGGTGGCATGATTATTGTCCATCATGTGACAAGAAATACAACCCTGACAAAATAGCAACATGTGCCAATTGTGGCAAGGATGGTAGTGATGTGACAAATACATGTGATAAATGCAAGTCAGTAAAGTATTGCAACACTTTATGTAAGAAGAAACACAAGAAGAAGCATAAGATAGAATGTGAGAAAAGAGTAGCGGAGTTACAATCTAAGCAGAAGGATCAGGATTATATCGGAGATGAGAAGACGGCTCATGCTAATGCTAATAACAATACAGATAATCAATCCAAACAGGCATTACAAATGCAGGATGAGGCATGGACTTCTGATGTCTTAAAGCTAGCATATCAATCAATCGATCAATCAATCGATGAGGCATGGCAGCGTGTCAGTATGTTCATATTGGGTGAAGAATTGATAAGAGATAGTACTCGTGCAGGAGATCATCTCCGTGATTCACTCCACATACTATTAAATACGGTTAAGAATGGATGCTGTTCTAATGTTGGACCAGGGTATATGTGTGGTCACTGTGAGTCATCAATGAATGTCATCCGTATATCACGGGCAGTTATATTGAGTATATGTAAGCTCCCTATTGAATTGAATGATGATATAACAAGGATAGAGTTAAATCGAATGAGAAGCTGGGTTTATAATCAAGTTCAAGAATTCAGTGGTTCAGCAAAGGAAATTCAAATGGCATTACCTCAGAAATTGAGCAAGCTCATCATCGACGCCTTCGGTATCCCCAACTCTCAATCCCTCATCGAATCAAGTAGCACTGATTCAATACCTCCGTGGGGAGAAGATGACTTTGCTCTCTTGCTGCAGCGGCCATCGACAGGCTGGTTTATGCAAACTAATGTGCTCATGACGATGGGGTATAGAGTTGTTCTAGTAAACTTCAGTGATGTTGCAAGATATGCAAAAAGGAATTTAAAGGTGGTTTATGAAGACATCTCTCTGCTCTTATGCCCACAACCAACGGAAGATGACAAAGTCCATGAACTTAATGAGGCAATGGACAAAAGTTGCACAATCGAAAATAGAAGTGAGCAAGTACAGGCAGTGGATGATAAAGATGGTTCACATATTGCTTCTCCTCCATCTCATGCAGTTAATAATGATACTGCCTATGATATTAGTGGAGGAGCTGAACAGGTAACAGAATCTCCGAAGAAGCTCAGAAAACGTGCAAAGAAGAAGCTCAAGAAACGTGAAAAACAGGCACTCCTTAAGCAACACGATGAAGCTTTATTCAAACAGCCGCCCCCAAATGATGAATGTCCAATCTGTTTCCTGCAATTTCCTACTCTTGAGACGGGTAGTACATATTTGTCGTGTTGTGGAAGAGTTATATGCAGTGGATGTGCTCATGCGCCTTTTCATGATGCCAATGGCAATGTAGTTACTGAGGAACCCTGTCCCTTTTGTAGAACTCCTGATCCTGCCACAGATGATGAAGCAGTTGAAAGGTTAAATAAACGAGTGGAGGTTGGTGATGCCATTGCAATCTATACTCTAGGATTGCACTATACCAACGGGGAGATAGGTTTACCAATACATAATGAGAAGGCATTAGAATTATGGCATAAGGCAGGAGAGCTAGGATATGCCGCAGCATATTATCGTATTGGTATGGCTTATGATATTGGTGATGGTGTGAAAATGGATGGAGAGAAGACTAGACATTACTATGAGCTAGCAGCAATTGGGGGGCACGCAGGAGCAAGATATATCCTTGGAAATATGGAGAAGAAGGCAGGTAATAATGATAAAGCTTTGAAACACTACACGATTGCAGTAAAGAGTGGGCACACGTCAGTCAATGAGTATTACAGAGACGGCTCTTTGGAAGCCATTGAGGGGTTATACGAAGAAGGAAATGCAACAAAAGAAGATTATGACGAGGCACGAGAGGCTCATCGAGCATATATGGAAGAGATAAGAAGTGTTCAGAGGGATAAAGCAGCTGAAAAGTCATCTTATCAGAAGTTCAGATACTATTAACAGGGATTATATTACCAGTCTAGTTTACATAAACATCAAAGAACATCTACAGCCGTCGTACCATCAAAACATCTCTCCTAAGCCATTCTATCATACGAAGCTTCACTCTCATCTCCATAAATACTACCAGTATGAGAGGCAGAGAAACAGCTTCCACCGTGGGATGATACGGCGTAATTGAAACTCTTAAGCATGTCCATTGTGTCTCCATTATCATCATGTGAAGTGAAAGGATTGCTTGGCGGAGCTGGATACTCATCAGAAAAGAACTCATCTTCTCCTTCTTGATGCTCGTCGTCATAGTAATCTTCTTCTCTTCCAGCCTGAGGGGCATATCTTTCATTACTTTCGTTACTCTCATCCAAGCCTTCCGTTTGGTCATAGAACCGCTCATCCTGATCTTCATACTCATCTTCATACAAAGGTTCATTCTCGTCTACATACTCTTTTCTTGATGCACGAAGCCTACTCAATGCAAGAACCGATGGAGTTGTACTAGCGGCAACCGATGACTGTGCCAAGCTGCCTTCATCATAATAGTCCCGTTCTTCGCTAATGATACCCTGTGGCCGGAATAAGGCATGCATCTTCCTACCATCAGTTGACAAGGGAAGGCGGCTGACGAGGTAGTCTGCCCATGAACGTTTCTTTGAGGATACTGCTGAAAGTTCTTGAGCCTTGGTAAAGGCAATTCGTTGTCTTCTAGCAAATAGGGCTGGAAGATCCATCAACATTTCATATGTATGGTCAGCGGCTTGACGAACTTCGGCCGATTGGTTGGTATTCTTGGCATCTACAAAACTCTTTAAGTCATAGATCTTTGAAGCACCATCACAGCCTTCGGTAATGGCCGTCAAGGGCTGAATAGGTTAAGAGAGAAGAGATATATGAGATATGTGTGTGTCAAACAAGAATGATCATACAAGCAACAACTACCACTTACTCCCTCCGTTAAGAGATTTCTCAGCAGACGGAGAGCCAATACAATGGAGGTGGTCTTTGTCTGCCCAAGTCGGTGCCAAACGACGCTCATAACAACACTAAGGTTGGTATTGCATTCATGACACGACTTGACCAGCTCAGACATGGCCAATGAGGCATCTCCGTCAAAGGGAGCGTCGCTCGTGAGAGCAAGTGCCGTGGTCCTTGTTGCCACATGTCGTTCAACAACAAGGTGACGTGTACAGCCAAGGACTGTCTTTGCAACAATCCTACGCACGTTCAATAATGAGAAGTCAAGTCTGTGAACAGACAAGTACTTGGAGCAGACATCAAACAGTGGAATGTGATCTGTTGTGGAGAAGTAGAGAACCAGATGATGTTAGTCTATGCAAAAGAAAAGAGAAGAAGACAAATACACATACATTTGAAACTTACGAGGCATGATACTTGCTCTATCCCTTGCAGTCATTGACATATCATCAACACGTCCCTTGACATGAGTAGCAAACATACTCGATGCACTTAGCTTTTGCAACACAATAAAGACTGGACAGTTCTCCTTCTCCCCAAGTTGTTTCTTACGAAGGAGGAACTTCCTCCGGTCCAGCCAGAACGTCCCTTGTGTTTCAGATAGATACATTCCCATGTCACCAAACATCTGGATGAAGAAGCATGTTAGGGCTGCACGCACATCCTCTTCTCCACCCTCATTCTCGGCTACCATACAAGCCTCAACTCCGGTTAAGTCGATATCGTGAGAAGGAGCTTGATACCGTGGCGTGTCAAGTTCGTCGTCTACTTGATCATCCTTCTTACCTCCATCCTCACCATCCTCGGCACCACCCTGAAATGTAGACCTTATCATCTTTCCAAAGGCAACAGCCGCATCAACACTTGTGGCATACTGCCGTTTCTCCTCAAGAGACATGGCACGCTTAGCATTCGTTACTGTCTTCTTCATTGGATGTTTCATCCGTTCAAGAAGAGAAGGCTTCCGATCCATCTTATTTCTTCCTCCCCTCATCATATCTCGTTCAACATTCAAGGATCGTTCAGATACATCGAGTGCTGAGGCCTTATCATTACTGTTACTATTCCCATTCTTCTCGTCCTGTTGCCACAATGTTTGATCAGCCTTGACAATTTCATCCAAATCTCTTGCTAAGCAGTCGGCTGCATTTGGTTCCGAATCTGATGACTTGCGGTTAACCCTCTTGAGCATATCGGGTACAGTAGTACGTGGATTAGCCATACTTAATGTCTTGAGCTCGTTCGTATCCAAATTCACACATAAAGCATCGGTAAGTCCGTCAATTCGTCCTAGCCTCGAGGCATATTGATGTAAAATCCCGACAAGATATGGTGCCTTGACTGATAAGAATCGTAACATGTGAGGTGGCAACACCGGTATCAGAATGTGTTTCCATAATAACAGCCCCTGTGCTAGGACAGATGATGCCGCACGAACGCACATCGATAGACGGCTAACACTCTTGGAGATTAATATGATCCGTCGTTCACATAGTAGTGCACTTAGTAATCGAATGAAGTGACTTGGTCCAATATATCGTAAAAGTGGAATGATTGGACTACTAATATCTTCGGGTATGGATTCACGGGGTTGTAGACACTCGAATCCAGGCTGGAGTGTGATTGGTAGATAGAACTGCAATATATCATTGTCCATTCCTCTGCCTTTACCTCGGGGACCGACAAGTCCAAACTCAACCTTGTCTAATGTAATACGAAATAAATCTTCATTCTCTTCCATTACCGATTTGGCAGTTTCACATGCCGACTTACTTCCATTGGAGTATAGGTTGGCAGGTGCTTGAGTAAAGTTTAGACTAAGTCCATGCCGACGCAATTCGGCATAATTCTGAACGAGTGTGGCATGTTGATTGAATAAGGCATGTAAGAAGGATCGTGTTGGGTTCTGATTCTTGGCATAACATCCCTTTTTGTTTACTTGAGCCTCGATTGCAATGGCTTCTGCCGTTCTGTGTTGTGTTTTGGGGTATGATGAAGAGAGAGGGAGATTAGCAAATCATTAGATTTTGATGAGCATAAGATGTGCACAAACTACAAACCAACAACACATACAAACAACTCACTTTAGAATAGACGAATAGAATCGTTCACCACCCATAGCCCGTGTTAATAATACCATACACCGTGGTCTCCTTCTTCCGATATCAACCCTCATCGGAGAATCGACATGACTAGGTAAATATCGTCTAACATGTCCAAAAACTCTTGTCTTACCATCACTTAATACTAATGCAAAGGTATGATGATGTGTAATGAAATCAACATGATATACGTCGTGTTTCATTAAGTTGGCACCGAATGTTCGTCCTCGGGATGATAGTTTACCGTCTCCACCCTTGTCTCCTCGTGAGTTATGCCTGTGTTTAGAAAGAGAGGAAAGATGAACATAAGATGTGAGCACTTTGGTTGAGAACAGATTGCATCCCCAAACCACCCTTTAAACCATCAAACCATAGCATATACCTCTGAATACAGATGACCCCACATATTCAATATATCTCATCTCTCTAACCCAAAACAAGCATATCATATGTCATCAAAATCTCAACCCCACCAACTCACAACAAATAACAAATCTACTTACCGTATCTGTTCCAACAATACATCACTACTTAAATCATTATACTCCGGAAATGCAAATTGACTTAATCTAGTTATATTATCAGCTGAATACAATTCACATTGTATTTCATTATTAACATGATTAATTGGTGGGTCTATAATTTGGGCACGATCTGTGGTGGTGGTTGTGGATGATTCGAAGACTTGTGCTGGATGTGGTAAATCTAGGAATAGGTCGTATATATTTATTGGTAGTTGATTATTGTTTGGAGATGTGGAGGGTGGCTCTTGTGGATTATTGAATGATTCCATTGTTATGTTTGTTGTGTTGATTAATCTATTGCAATAAAAACTTGTACTAATAACTATTTGCTCCGCTATTAGCTCTCGTTCCTACGCCTGCTATATTTAGGTGATTAGATATCTCTGTACAGTATGAAATACGAGGTATGGATATATGTGAGCTAACGATAAGCATATATACGATATCGACAATAAGCAAGAGGGCTGCGGTAGACAATATCGGGAAATCTCAAATATCTATATCTCTTGACTCTCTGTATATCTCTACTCACCAAATTAACGCCGATGCCGTCAACACCGTTGCTTTGTAGTCTCCCCTATGATACAATATATACGCCTAAACAGCTATAGATCCGACGATTGAAGAGTAAATAGTAGCTAATAGCGGTCATCATCTTTGCAGCAAAAATGACTGCGCAAAAATTGTCAAAGTCTCCGGACCACCACCACTCTAAATCCATCAATCTTATATATAAGACCTTGGCGAAGAGAATGCACTATTGCACTTCAATACAAATCGAACATATATATATAGCTACGATCATAGTATAGAGAAGTGAGCTAGCGGCGTTAGAATATGTTGTGTTTAGCTCCTTTCAATTTCAAATTTGGGAATAAAACTCTCTCAGTAGACATTCGTTGGTAACAGTAGTATCATTGCAATGAGAATTGATAGTAACCATATGATTGAGGATATATCTAAGCACACCGGCAACACAAAATATTGATAAATTGATAAGATATTGTTGCTTATTGCAATATTCACAAGAATAATACAACGATACCGTATATTAAAACAATTACCGATAATAATATATATATCCAATACTGAGCACAGCACGTACACTACAAAGTCTAATAAAAGAAAGATGTCTGAAGTGGTGGCGTTTGAGTATACGGGGATGGAGATGGAGGAGGACGTACCGGAGGATGTGACAATTGTACGTTTTCATTCAAATGTTAAAGAAATTAGGGAAGATATTTTCAAGGAATGTAGACAATTGAAGGAAGCGGTATTCAATGAAGGACTGCAGAAGATCGGGAGAAATGCTTTTTACAATTGCTTTAAATTGAAATGTATTAACCTTCCGTCTACTTTGATTGAGATTGGGGACTCTGCATTTTACAATTGCTATCAATTGGAACACATCAAACTTCCATCTACTTTGATTGAGATCGGGGACGCTGCATTTAGTACTTGCAGGAGGTTGGAGACAGTTATACTAAATGAGGGCTTGAAGAAGATTGGGGAGGCAGCATTTGCTTGTTGTACATCATTGGAAAGAATTACAATCCCTCGTACTGTCACTGAGATTAGTAAATCTACATTTTGGGGATGCGAGAATCTGATGGAGATAGGACTTCATGAGGGGATTGCAAGAATTTCCCAAAGTGCATTTGGCGGTCCATTCCTGCAACGAATAAAGTTTCCTAACCTTTCAACTCGATTGGAAACTATCATTCAACTTGGTCAAACAGAAGTGGAGGATAAGATTGACAATATTAGTGATTTGGTAGAAAGAAGTGGTAGTGAGATGTTTGTATCAGACGTACGTTTTGTACATGGTCCGCACTGGATAACAACTAGAGGCATCCTCGGTCGAATTGATCGATTACTCACCTATTACGAACTCAAAGAGGCCACGACGCTACTCGAATTGGCTTTATGGAAATCTAACATTGATCAAGCAGAGATGAAACATACAAATAGGGATCATTATCGTATTGATATCCCCGGGCCAGTGAAGAATACTATTTTGCAGTACTTGGATTTCAGAGTATAGCCTCTCTTGGTGATGTCGATATCGGGTCAGTTGAGTTCAGACAATATGACCACAGTTAGTTATATTGCTTAGTATATTAAGATGTTACTCTATCAATCCTTTAGAATACCAATTGATACTGTTGACTCCTTCTTAGGAGAAGCTCCCCTACTATGGTAACTTGCAACAACTATATTGAAAAGAGCACGAGATTGACTAGATACTTCTCTTTTATCTTATCCGCTGCCGTTTCTCTCCGCTGCCATCTTCCTTGCCTCCATTAACTACTGTCGCCTTACTATTACTATCTCCCAACTCAATCAAAGCCAGTCGGTTATTGAGATGATCATCCTCAGCAACTAGAACATCAAGTTGACGAGTAAGTTCCTCCACTTGTTTCACTATTTGAGCCCTCTGTACTGCATTTCGGTCCTTTTCGTCTTTTAACAACGCTCTTCTGTCTATATAAGACAGTAGATCCGGTGCCGTAGGAATGAGAGCAGTATAGAGTTCTCTCTGGCCGTGTCTGTCCCCAATCAATGCAATGATATTTGGCAGGAGAATTGGATCAATATCTGCAAAGATATTGAATGAGTACTCAATTCCCTGCAATTGACAAAGCAACTTTCTTCTCTGACTGTTGAGTTGATACTCAATAACTTTCGCCCTACCTGCTGAATCAGAGCTTCGATGTAATCTGTTCAATCGTGTTGCTGATTTGATATGTCTAATGATAAAAGTCTCATCTCTTGTCCCGAGGTGACATGATGATAGAGTATTGTTGGAATTGTATTCAATCACATCATCGTCATCTAAAACCACTTCTATTAGTGTGTGGTTTGAGTTATATGTATTATCAATTGAAGACACATTAACTAAAAGTTTCAAGAATGCCTTGCACCCTCTCTTGGTCATGTTATTGTCCTGCAAACGAAGTACTTTCAACTTGTTTTTGAGTGAAGATGCTAGAATTTCCGCTCCCTCATCTCCCATACCCGTAGAGCCTAGATCAAGCTCTGTCAAAGCTGATCCTTCATTTTGTAATAAGTTTGATATAACGATGCATCCTTCTCTACCAATGTTGTTCGATCTCAAGTCAAGTTTTTGAAGATTTGGAAATTTGTTTGTTGATAATGATGATATATTTGTAATATTGCAATCGTCAACATCTAGATGACAGATTCCCTGCCCAACCAACAGCTCAAAACACTCAGTATTCATATTTTGATTAAACCTCAGCCAAAGTGATCTTAGTTGTGGAGAGTTCTGTAGGAGTGGAACCATACTTCTTACTCCTTCTATACCAAAGTCATTATCATTCATATTCAAAATTCGCAACGATTTACTATTTGTTAGCTCTCCAAAGAATATTGCCATCTTTTCATCAGTAATGATGTATTCTTGAAATGAAAGCTGTGTCAAATGAGTATTGTTTGCAATGTACCGTCCTAGCAATTGCCATGCGTGATTTGTAAATTTAACTGCAGTGGATTGTTTAATTTTCAATTCAGGATCAGTATCAGGGGAATTATTCTTGATTTGACGTATCTTATTCCTAGTAGACCAAGATATTCTAGCTTTTTTAAATACTTCCTCCATTTCCTCATCTGATTCTACTTCTGATTCTGAAGATGATGAACTCTCAGAATCATAGGTGTGCTCGGAATCACTCGAACTACTGGAATCACTCGAACTACTCATAATCAGTATATTTGCTTATAATGTAATGACGATAATACTATAATGGCTGATTATGTTGTGCTCTACCTGACAGTACACTCTAATAATGATGGTCAGCTTATTGCAATGAAAACTTTATATGTGATGAGCATAGATGATAAACCTGTACCTTTTGTCAACATCAATTTTACAACTTTTGACTGCCACTATTCGATAGACCGTTAAAAACTAATGTACTGGATGTATTATTAGTGTACCAAATCAATTATTGTGAGAGCAATCGATATTGCAATATTGCAATACGCTCTGCTCTGCCAACTCGAGCATTTTTTAAATGGTATCCTTTGGTATCCTCAGATACACTCTCATAAAATAAATTATTGTATTATTATGTAGAAGGAGTATATATAGGTTGAGATGACGATTAATACCACAATAATTACGTTGGCACATTGATATTATACTCGCTGCATCAGCTTTTAACGCTGTTTCGAATAGTGGTACTTTCGAGGCTGTATCATTAATATTGAACGAGCACGAAAAGATTTACTCTTGTTCCTAGTGTCACTGTTCTTTATGCATCGAATATCATCGCTGCTCTGTTAGTACTCGACAAAACGATAACGATAAAGCAATAGTATTATCAGATCACTTAAATAACTAACCAATTAGTTAGGTATCAAAGAGAGAGAGGTAGGATACGCAACACAACATATCACATCATTCATCTTAACCTACTGCAACATTGTGAAGTATACTTTGCAACTTTCTATAAAATATACCAGATAAAATGATTGATGCAGATGATAATGATGTATGCGCTAACTGCGGCAAAGGTGAGGATTGTAGTAATAGTTTAAAAGCATGTACGGCATGCAAGTTAGTAAAGTATTGCAATAGAGATTGTCAAATTGCCCATCGGCCACAACACAAGAAGGCATGTAAGAAGCGCGCTGCCGAATTGCACGAAGAAGCATTATTTAAACAGCCTCCTCCGAAGGAAGATTGTCCAATTTGCAAGCTACGTTTGCCTTCATTGGTGTCGGGGTATAGATACCAGTCATGTTGCGGAAAAGTTATATGTTGCGGATGTGTATACGCACCCGTTTATGACCAAGGCAATGTAATTGACGAAGAGAAGTTGTCCATTTTGCAGAACTCCGGCACCCCTTGTCCAAATTGTAGTTCTGCACATTCTTCAGATGAGGAGGAAATTGAAAGATTGAATAAACGAGTGGAGGCTGGGAATACCGTGGCATTCTTTGTTCTAGGAAATTACTATAATAAAGGCATGTGCGGATTACCACAAGATAATGCCAAGGCATTAGAATTGTGGCATCGGGCAGCAGAACTTGGGCATTCTGGTGCGTATTTTAATCTTAGCCATGCTTATAGGAATGGTGTGGGTGTGGAGGTGGATAAACAGAAGGCCGGGCGTTACTTGGAGTTAGCAGCTATGGCGGGATATGCCGATGCAAGATTCATTATTGGGGTTGAGGAGCAGACAGCGACAGCAGGCAACTTTAACAGGGCATTGAAACATTACATGATTGCAGTAAAGACTGGACATATTAAGTCTTTGGATGCTATCCAAAAGCTATGTTCATTTGGCCTTGTTACAAAAGATGATTATGCAAAGGCTTCACTAGCTCGTCAAGAATATTTGGGCGAAATTAAGAGTGCGCAGAGGGATAAAGCGGCTGCTTATATTGATGATTACAAGTATTATGAACTCACTTCTGAGGAAGAAGAGTGCAAGAAGCGTGCTGCCGAGCATCATGATGAAGAACTCTTCAAAAAACCACCACCTGAATACGAAGATTGTCCAATTTGCCTGACGCTTATGCCAGTACTGGAGTCGAGTTATAGATACCAATCATGCTGTGGAGCGGTTATATGCAGTGGATGTGTCCACCAACATTGTGATGAAGGTAGTATCTGCCCATTTTGTAGAGTTCCAACGCCCTCTTTACAAGAGGAAGCAATTGAAATGATGAAGAGAAGAATGGATGTCGGGGACGCCAATGCAATATGCATAATGGGAAACTACTATGAAAATGGAACATTTGGTTATCCAAAAGATTTAGAAAAGGCATTAGAGCTTTACCAACAGGCAGCTGATCTTGGTTGTGCAAGAGCATATTATAATATTGGCACTTTTTATGATAATGGTAGAGGTGTAGAAATGGATATGGATAAGGCTTTTCATTACTATGAGCTAGCAGCCATTAGAGGACACGTAGTGGCAAGATCTAATCTTGGACGTATAGAGTTGCAGACACGTGTTGGTCCAGGTAGAGTCTCAGCTAGACTTAAAAGAGCTTTGAAACACTTGAAGATATCAGCAGGGTGTGGTGACAAAAGTTCTCTGTTGGCTATCCAGAAAATGGTAAAGGAAGGTTATATGGTAAAGGAAGGTTTGATGACAAAAGATGAATACCCAGAGGTTTTACGAAATTACCAATCATTTATGGATGAGATTAGAAGTGATGAGAGGGATGAAGCAGCTGCGGCTGATGATTCTTACAAGTATTATGAGTCCACTCCCGAGGAAGAAGAGTGTAGGAGACGAGCTACCGAGCTTCAAGACGAAGCACTGTTCAAACAACCACCACCTGAATACGAAGATTGTCCAATTTGCCTGACGCTTATGCCAGTACT
>Ga0075439_10090_pt1 | contig 13094 bp, 7 predicted proteins | sample MintriSingleCell_FD_74264 | JGI IMG/M metagenome (GOLD analysis project Ga0075439, IMG submission 74264) | Marine eukaryotic communities from Monterey Bay, USA to study complex ecological interactions - Minidiscus trioculatus JGI Plate_4_G5... | ecosystem: Environmental > Aquatic > Marine >... | reverse complement strand
CAGTATAGACTTTGATATCTGTCTTTAAGAACTGACATATAATCTTTTGTCCTTCTTTGCTGAGGTTGCTTTTAACTGGTAGCCTACCCCGAGCATTAATGCGCTCTGCTTCGCTACCTCTATCTGGAATTTCGATGTATCTCTTTTCTCCAAGCATCTTATTAATCTCAGTCCAATCTTCCCATAAGTGTTTGGTTCTGATAACAAACACTTCTTTGTCAGATTGTAGGTCCCGGAGAAATGCTTCATAGTTTAGAAATATATGTTGTATGTACCGATTCGTACCAGTAACTATACCCCGACAAATCTCTCTACAATGTAAGGAAATATTCCGTTCTTGATTACCTCTCTGCTTCCAGTATATTGTTGTATTGAATACCTTGTTAGCAATCTCTTCTGATACTTCACCAGGTTTTGCACACTGAGCAAACTCTTCCAGATTTGGATAGCAACCTTTGAATGCACTTCTGTGGTACTGATCAGCAAGTCTATCACCGGATCCAAATATTGTTTTGCTCCATATTGGAGCTTCGACGCCAGCTTTTGTAGCTCTATCTCTTATCACATGGTTACGATGTCGAGTATGATCGATGTTCTTCGGATGTCTGGATAGAAATGCTGATATGAAGCGTTCTAGTGGATGTCTTGCAACAACTACCACAGATGTTATACGGTTGTAATACTCTGCCATCCGACCACTCTCCACATGCGGTGTATGCAGATAAAATTGTATCCGTTTCGAGAGAATAGTCTCTTCAATTTGACCAGGTATACTCTTCCATCTCTCTTCCTCACAGCTGTTTGTTATATCGGCTGCTGTCATACAACCATTTTGCAATAGAAGAGATATGGTACTTCCGCCTGACTTGCCAATATGAACGAATGCTAGTCTTCTATCTTTGTCAAGTTTTTCTACTCTATGTGATCTATCAATGAGATAATTGATACTATCTGATGTTGTATTGTTGATATGCATATTATTATTCTCTTTTCTTATTGTTCTTTCTTTTCCACTCTCGACATTATCATTAACAAAGTTTCTTAGCATGACCTCAATACCCCCAGAAGGGTTGATTTCACTTTGTGTTAGGAAGGTATCATGTTGGCTTATTATGGTACCTAACTTTAGCATAAAAAGTAATGTAAATATACTACCAATAATTATCATCAGTAATACAATCATACAGACAGGAAGACGTCTACTTGGTTTATGTTGTTGCATATTACTACCGATTATCATCCACATAATGAGTTGACTGTTTTACTTTTGACTTATTCGATGTGTACTTTTCCTTCTAATACAAAACTAACACAAGTAAGTTTACAATCAAGTAATACTTACTTATATATCCCCCCTGCACAAGTGGAGAGAAAAGATTTTGTCTGCGAAGGCGAAGCAAATGATACACCACAAAAAAAAGAAAAATGTTGTACTCATCATGAGTAGAATAGTAGGTTATATGAGAGGGAGATATCAGAAGTAGTAGGTATATAATATATAGATATTGCAAACATCCAAAATGAGGATATATCAGAGGGCATTATCGCGTGCAATCGCTCAGCAGCATAATAATAGAAAGTGCATAGCTCATGTCCACAACTTCTTAGCAATGAGCAATAACATGGTAGATGTTAATAATACCATGAATTGCAACAGAAGTTATACTTCAACAACTTCCTTCATATCTTCTCTATACTCATCGAACAATATATCATCATCATCATTTGCAACGAATCAAAATAGTCTGCTCAATAACTATTCTTCATCAGTCGCCTCATTTTCATCAGCGGCCACAATTATCGATGAGTCTGATTCAGATAGTGATGAAGAGAGACCGACATACACCCTCCAACGTCGACGGGGTATACGAAATGTTGCAATAGTAGCACATGTAGATCACGGCAAGACTACATTGGTAGATGAGTTACTTAAAGTTGCCGCCTCCTCAGTTACTGAATCCAGTGCCACTGCAAATGGGAGTGCCGACTCTAGTGAGAATAATAGTACTACTGATAGTGATAACAATGTACAGGAAGGAGAACCAGAAAACTTGGATAGGTTAATGGACTCTGGAGATTTAGAAAAGGAACGTGGTATAACTATTACATCCAAGGTAACTCGTCTTAATTACAATACTACATCCAATAATGAAGAAGAAGAACAGTCATATGTTATTAATGTAGTTGATACGCCAGGACATGCAGACTTTGCGGGTGAGGTTGATCGTATATTGAGTACAGTTGATGGTATCGTATTGGTAGTTGATGCAGGAGAAGGGCCCAAAAGTCAAACAAAGTATGTCTTGTCTCGTGCACTCTCTCTAGGCTTGGTACCCATTGTTGTATTGAACAAAGCCGATCGGATGGAAAGCTTGGGTAGGTTAGAAAGTGGTGAAACCGAATTAGACTTAATGGACTTATTCGAAGCCTTGGGTGCCACGGATGAACAGATGGAATATAAGACACTGTTTGGTAGTGCAAGAGGCGGATGGATAACAAATGATGTTGATGTTGCATTAGATGTAGCACAGAATGGTGGTGGCGAGGAGAAGAAAAAGGAGGGTGTCATGTCCATGAGAGGATTATTAGATTCGATTGTTGAGAATATCCCTGCCCCCTCTGTTCATTGGTATGGTGAGAGGAGTACAGAAGTTGTTTCCAAAGATACGAATGATTTTGTTGACGAGCCATTTAGTATGGCGGCCACGAATGTCGGGTATGATAATTATCTAGGCAGGACATGCACTGGACGGATATACTCAGGACAGGTTGCTGGCGGTGATAACATTTCTTTGTTGCGTCGTCAAAGTGATGATGAAGACGAAGATACCTCAAAGAGCAGTGGTCCATCGACTGAAGTATCAGGAATGTTTGCCAACATCGGCGTTTCACGTGTACCGCTAGATCCTCCCATTGCAGTGGCAGGAGATATTGTAACATTGTCAGGAGTGCCCGAATCGATGAAGGTTGGCGATACATTAACAAGTACTGACAATCAAGTAGCACATGCTATTGACACCCCTCCCTTGGCGCCACCTACTTTGTCTTGCCTCTTCGGCGCAAACAATGGCCCATTAAGTGGTCATGAAGGTACACATATTTCGAGCAGTAAAGTCCGAGCACGGTTGGTTAGTGAGACTGATAACAATGTTACCTTAACTGTGGAGAAATGTGAGTCCGATGCCGAAAAGACTGTAGTACTGGGTCGAGGTGAACTACAAATTGGAATCTTAGTGGAACAAATGAGGAGAGAAGGGTTCGAGATGATCATTACGCCGCCACAGATATTAACAACAACCTGTCCAGATACTGGAGAGAACCTTGAACCGTATGAAGAGGTCGTAGTTGACGTAGATGCAGAGTACAGCGGCACAGTCATGGATCGTTTGACTGGAGCAAGAAAAGGTGTACTCGTAGAGATGAGCGACGACAATAAGGGAAAGACAAGTATGAAGTTTGAGATACCAAGTCGGGGTCTTCTGGGCTTCGGTCCTGAGATTGCAACTGCCACACGAGGAACGGCAGTGATGCACCATTGTTACCTCGAAGATCGTGAGTATGCTGGTACCATAACGTCAGGATCTGATAAAGGAAAGCTAGTCAGTAATGAAAATGGCAAGGCAACACTATTTGCTTTGGAATCGTTATCAGCACGTGGTATCTTATTTGTGGAACCTGGCGATAAGGTATATCCTGGCATGGTTATTGGCGAGAATGCCAAGTCGGGTGACTTGGAAGTGAACCCCGTTCGAGCAAAGTCGTTGAATAACATGAGGACTCAGAACAAGGAAGAGAAGCTATACCTCGCTCCACCGAAACGTATGAGTGTTGAAGAGTTGATAGGATACATGTCAGATGATGAAGTTATCGAAGTTACACCATTGAGTGTTCGTCTGAGAAAGCTCGAGTTGGATTCAGGTGTTCGTGAGAGGGCTGCTCGTGCAAGGAAGAAACAGATAGATAGTAAGAAGAAAAAGTAAACCTAGCACCTAATAAACGAGATTTGTACGAGAGGTCATCTCTAATATTACAAATGCCTATTTACAATTTAGCTTTGGTTAGATAGCCTAACCATTAAATATACTAGCAGTAGCAGATGACTTATGCACCAATAAGTGGATCTTTCAAGTAAACAGTCATCTCAATACCATCCTTCAAGTTGTTAGAATACTCTAAACACATCTCATCAAGCCTCGTCTCAACTATTCCCTTCAAGGCTAAGGAACGCATGTGTTGTCGGTATTCATCAAGTCGATTGAATACAACATTGTCGGCACTGACATAACTTCCTGACTTTAGATACGTAGACTGTTCCAAATCTTTGATATCAGATAGATACCGAGGCTTGTCATGATCAAGTAGGAGAAAGTCAATTTGATCGGTCACACCATTCTCTTGCAAAGTTTGCGACAATGAATCTTCAGCCTTCATAAATATGGGAGTAATATATGATTCCATCTTAGCAAGACGGAACATTGAGTTTGCAACATTTATGAGCTTGGTTGACACTTCAGTGGTATAAATATGGAAGTCAAAGGTATTGCCTTTTTGTTTTTGATCTTGAAGAAACTTGCATAGGGTCGTCGCCAAAACAAGTGCCGAGTAGCCACAGTATGTACCAAGATCTACACAAGTGAATTTCTGTACGTGTTGTAGTTGAGATATACCAAAGGGAAGTGTATATGAGTGATACAATACATGGCATATGTTATGCATATGATACCGACAATCATACGCACCTTATTGACCCAATCACCCCTCTTCAAACTATCCTCCAGAAAGCGACCAATTGCAACACCCTTCTCCCTACCAATATGGTACATCCACTGCTTCTTTAAACAATAATCATCAACACTACGCATGATAAGTTGAGATAGCTTGATATTATTTATTTGGTCGGCATTGTTATTCCTACTCCGAGTACGATCTAACGATTTCTGAACATGCAGTAGTAGATCATATTCAGCATGCACTTGGAAGGTGAAGGCACCATTCTTTGGATCACGTGTTATCTTGTTATTTTCACGGAGGGTAGGTTGCTGTTGCTGAGCAATACTACTATTACTGACAGAGATGGAAAGCTGTCTTTCAAACGCTGATGCATCGAAGCTAACAGTTGACGACTTATCAGTGGTTAGAGATGAAGTAGACGACTCTACGCCACTACTTCCCAATGGTTTGTCATTTACTGCAATAGAACTATCATTGTAGTTGTAGAGATTATCGTATGAGTATTCCCCACAGGCATATAAATCTATAGGTTAAGATAAAAAAAAAGAGTTAGATCATCGTAATATATTGTATCATATTATATTAGATCGTTTCATATGCAAACCATAACTTACCTGGTTTAGGTGGAACTATTACGAGTGGATCGCTTGTGAAAGTCTTCTCAAATAACATTTTGCGTGGCGTTGTAGGTGTTTGGTATGTTTTTTTTTATTGCAATGGAGTGCGAGTGGGTGGTTGCTCAATAATTATGTGTTTGCTAGTCTACACTTACTAGCTTATTTATTTATGTGTAAAGACTGTCCGTTAGATATATAGTACTTAGGGCTTGGTATGGTTATATTATTGTCTCCTTCGGTCCTACTTGCTTTTGTGGCAATGACGATAGGAGATAGTCTATAATTCAACGAATAAAGCCATCAACTTCGATTCCCTCTTGAAGAGAATCCTCGGTATCGTACGTCGTGAGTCGCAGTACCTCAAAATTACTGCATCGTGCCTAACTTCATAAATCAAACAGAATTGTTGACAACTTCCTCTACTTCCCTATCCAAGATGAAATCCTTCCTACCAGTCCTCCTCCTTGCCATTATTGGCGTCAGCGCAGCATTCATGAAGGCTGCCGTTCCTGTTCAAGAAACAGCGGCACCAAAAAAGACCTCCGTCAACACCTTTGATGAAGGCCTTGACAACCCTAATGTAGTATCAGACATGAACATTCACCCAGCACGCAAGTGTGGTTTCTGCATGGGAGTAAGTTGATAATTGTTGTTTTATATATGTTAGTGTTATATGTGGGTTGAGGCGTGTGAACTGTTTGATATACTTGTGATACTCACTTGTTCTTTTTTTTGACACATCTTGTGCACACACATCAACATCACATCACACATCAATATTATTATTTACAGTGATCCGGGCAGACGAATTGCCCCGTCTCCGGCCTCTAAGGTCTGTAGATGTGCAATTCGTCGCATGTTATTCGGATGGGTTTGGAGCTTTAAGGATGAGAGATGTGCACATCTTTTATTCTTAATCTTCAAGTTTGCATCCGATTAATGGGGGGAATATGTATACTCTTCACTCTGATTGGTATGCATATTCCCCTCTGCGATTGATTCTTTCTTTAGGATGAAATAAAAGTTCATGTGGTGATCACGGGTTCAGTTTTTTTATGTATCTAAACAAGTATTGGTAATAAGACTTCCATTTGCAATTGAATTGAATCGTTTTGCTCGTGCCTCGCCGTAATGACGCTCTGGATTCCCTCAAGGTTAGGGATCGGATGCTGAACAATACCCTCCCAAGGATGGAGGGTAGGTGATATACTTTTAAGTATTTTGGGCCCATGCCGTTTCAGTTGCATATGGTAGTTTTTCCCTGTTGGTTTCACAACATTACTCAGTTTCATGGAGGGTTATATCTTGATGGCTAAAAACTTCTTAGTTATTTGAACACTCTCTATAGTAATGGAACTTTTATTTTTAAACTTCTTGTTTATGTATACTTCTTTTATTCAAGCACAAAGATAAATACTAACTTGTATTGTCATGTTATACGGGTGGTGTAATGAAGTATAGCCGGTAATCCTCTACAGAGATCGTTCTATTCTTCTTTGATTGCTGTACCATCTTTGCAAGCTCTGGATCTAAATCTTGTGATATTATGGTCAGGCCTAGGCTTCGACACCGTGGCAAGAAGTGAGTCGAGAAACCGCATCTATCTACGAGTTGCAATATAATTGCTTTTCTCTCCATTATAGAGTCATTCTTTGTGCCTGACTCTTTGTTGATACTTCTTCCATATGTCAAGTAATAAAACAATGTATTTGCACAAGCAGAAGCATGCTCAGGGAAATAGACGAGTGCCGATCCGAGTATCAAATTGAATCTTGCACAAGGAAAGTTGTTCTTTGTATTAGAAGATATATCAGCGTCATCATTAAGCGAGGTTGATACATCCATCCAATCACATGCTTCAGCGGTTATTGATAGGAGTTTCTTCTCACTGTCAGTCTTATTGGAGGCATAAGCAATTGCGTCTAAGTTTGAATTCACATTCTTTTGAAGTTGAGAAAGTATCTGCTTGTTGTTTAGATCTGATAGAACCACTCGTGCTATTGAGCGGCAATCATTACTTTGCCTTTCAGAATGCACTGATAATGCAGCCGCACCCGCTGATAAGCCAACTATTCCCATTCCACTCCCAAGCTCCAATATGCCACTTTCACTTGCATGATTGCTGAAACAAGCATCATAACAAAGCTTCCTTCCTTCGTCTGTACCATATAGATAAGCAGATAACAGCAAACCTGCATCCCAAATTGAACTTGCAATGTCTGATAATACACCATCATTCTGATTTGTATGAAGATTGAGAACTAAAGGTTTGTGTGATGTATTATGATGAGGAGGGAGTATGATAAATGATGTACTTGTTGTGGTATCTGCTATATCATCTTCGCCATTGAAATTAATACAATCCCTTCCATCTGCTGTTTTTGTCCTACTATTTTCATATTGTAATGGTGACAGCATTGCCAAAGACCAAAATGCGTCGTCGTCCATAATATCTGTTGTATATACTTATCAACCCGAGGCGAGATCCTCGATGTCGGATGTCAGATGTCGTATGATTGACTTGTTGGTATGTGTAATGTATCAATGATGTGCTGTTGATACTCCTCCGCCAAGAACTGTAAGGCGAAACTTCCTGGATAGTAATTTCGACAGCCGAGCAAGCTCACATGAAAGTTCTCAATGGAGAATAGTACTGCCGACAACTAGTAAGAGGAGGAGGAGATGATGGCAAAAAAATGACATGATGATTGCAAAATCCATCTATTTTGGTATCCTTCAACTTTCTAACCTCGTCATCATGATTCAATTGGTTAGTCAGTGTTGTATACAATCTCCTAAACATCGTTATACCAACTTAATAATGCGTCTTTCAGTGGGTCTATTACTCGGTACTGCAGTTCTTGTTGGAGGAGCTGCGGCCTTCAATATATCAAACAATAATAAAATCAACAATAATAATAAAGTCGATACAACATCTTCTTCACGAAGAGATTTCCTCACCAAATCTGCCTCAACTGCTGCTATATTATCATCCGTCGGATTGCCAAAGATTGCAATTGCAGATGATGGAGACGACGCACCTGCTAATGATGAGTATGCTGACTATATCACCACAGATTCCGGCATGAAATACTTAGTAACAAAAGAAGGAGATGGAGCAGTACCCACCTCTGGACAAACAGTCAAAGCACATTATACAGGATGGCTTGATGGGTTTGAATCATCTAAGAAATTTGATAGTTCACGTGATCGTGGTAGGCCATTTACTTTCAAGGTTGGTGCCGGCCAGGTCATCAGGTGAGTGTAACTTTTTTGTTTTGCCATTGCATTTATATACATAATATAATATACTGACAAATTAATCAACATATGATCAATGTAGGGGATGGGATGAAAGTTTTGGTACAATGAAGGTTGGAGAACGAAGAAAGATTGTACTACCAGCTCGATTAGCATATGGAGATAGGGGAGCCGGAGGAATCATCCCAGGAGGCGCTACTTTATACTTTGATGTTGAATTACTTGGTATCTTGTAAGTGCACACAAAGCATTTGACACTTTTAGAAATGAAATCATACTTAAGTCAAAGAAAGACATGTAATGTATGATATTGTAGCTGTAATGTTGGAGTTATGAAGGATAAATATCCATTGATTGAATGCAAAATCTTAGTTTCTCAATTCATTGTTGCTAAAGCTAAAAATCCATCTACTTCTTCTGTTTAATACATGCACATATCTCTGACTTGACTTGAACAAAGAAATGATGAAATAATAGAAAACATATCACAGCGAAGAATAGCCAATTCAGCTGATACAATATCCGACTTCTGGTGACAATACTTAACCATTATGTTAATATAGAAGCTGTTGATTACAGTCAATACACTTGCCAATAGTTTTATAGTTTTATACTCGCGTATCATCTCTATATGAGCTTCAAGCTCTCCCTTTGACTCTAACCATCTCGCGCAAGGTGGACTTCTTCAGGATCAGGATCTTGAGGAGAGGAGGGAAGGATCCCAGTGGTATCTTTTTAGTCACAACATTTTGAGACTTGTAAAAGCTTTCTCTCGGCAGTTCGATCAATTCAAATCATTGTTGAGCCCACTTCAAGAAATACACCGCCAAATAGTCGACTATTGATCAGTTATTCTCATCTCTAATACAATCATTAATCGAATATCTGGGGTTAACAAAAACCTAACTTTGTGTGTCAACTAGGAGCCCTCTCACCTCGAAAGTACACCTACCTACTGCATTATTGTACAAATAAACACAAAAACAAGAAGTCAATGCCATCCAAGGAGAATAAGAACTTATTTGGGAGGAGTCGTAGTGGTGGATTAAGTGGTGGTGTTGATAAAATCAAGGAACGGTTAGGGCGTAATCCTACGCCGGCTAATAATAATAGCAATAATAATAATAGTAGCGGTAGAAGACCTCTACCTTCTCCATCCCCGCCACCACCTCCACCATTGACTAATCGTCAAAGGGAACAGTTATTGCAAAAGAGTGGTAATAGTAATAATAAAATACCGCCCACTGGCGAATCATCAACAAGACAATCCTCACAAGATAAACAACAAAAACAACCTGCAAACAATAACAACAACAATAATACTGAAGTAGAAGTAGATACCATGACAATGCAAAAGTTATCATCAATACAAAATGTATACGGACCAAACGCCAACATATACACAGATGTATTAAAAGTGAAACAAAATGCTACATCCTCTGAGATACGTGAGGCATTTTTTTGTTTGAGGTATGATGTGTATCAAAAGTTAGAAGGTACTACTAATGATAATACAGCTAACGCGTTAACAAGTGATGAACGGAAGGAAGTTGAAGCGAAGATGGATGCTATTACCAGTGCGTATCATATATTGAGTGATGCTAACAGACGGAAGGTGTACGATGCTTCATTATTGCAACAACAGAAAAGTGTAGAAATGGATGTAGATAAAGAAGAGAATGAGAATGAATATGATGATAATGGGATTATATCATCAACTCGGGGTGGTATGAATAGTAATAGGAAGAGTAGCAGTTCGAATAAGAAGACTTCTTCACCTGAATCGAATCATTTGCCAATTGGACAACGTCGGTCTGTCTTACGGCGTAATCGTGCTGCTTCTGGCAGGGCATCGGGGATGAATGTTGGTAGACAAGTTCGTGCCGAAACTGTAGGCGGTGCACTTAATACACGAGCAGCTCCGAGTGCTGAAACACAAGATACTAGTGTCTTCAGTACTAGTCCCCAGGGAAGCAATCCTACCGGAAGAGTCTCACCATGGGATGCAGATTTTAGTAATGCCAACCTACCCGCTACTCATCAAGTGAATACAAGTCTTGATACACAAGCTGCCGCGTTGGGTGTTGGTAAACCCATGACTGCACGTGAAGAAATGTTATATAGGAGTAAGTTGCACTTTGATAGTCAGAAGAATAAATTGAATACTAATAATGATGGAGGTGGAGAGAGGCCAAAGGGTAGGATTGGAAGTGTACGGTATGGAGGAAATAGTGAGTATGCCAATAATAAAGAAGGAGGTCCAGCACAGCTCGTTTCTCCCACTGGTGTGGATGGGTTTGAATCATCGGGTAATAATAATAAACTCCGTCGACCAAGTCCAACGACTACGACGGAATCACAATCAATCGTCTCGAAGGATGAAGATGATGATACCCGAGCCTCAAGTATGTATGACGATGACGGGACATATGATACAGAAACATATGCCGATGATACTACATATGGTGAAACTATTGATGATACGACAATTGGTGATTCGACGTGGGCAAGTTATGATGACGAATCCTATGTTACGAATGATCATGAATCCAAGGGGGGTAAGTTCTCACCTGGACATAAGAAGGGTACCAAGCCTGAACCAATTCTCAAGTCTGGACTTAATAAGAGTGGGAGTAAAGTCAAGCGTTCCAACTCGGATAGTCGTCGTGTAACCATTCATAGTCATCGTGGTAAGGGAGAAAAGAATGATGAAGACTTCTCACTCTTTGAGGGTGCATGTCCTAATATGCCCACCGTGCCAAGCTTACAAGGCATTACCGAAGAAGCGATTGGTACCTACCATGACTTTACACATGCATTGCATCAAGTTTCTACCTCATTCGTTCTCAGTCCGGATGATATTGATAAAATGGCGGATAAGATTCGTGATGCAAAGATCGAACTGGGTGAGAATTATCACGAGCAAGTTAAGCAGCGTAATCAGTTGATAGATAATGGAGGAAGGGAACGTAGCAGTAGCAAGAGTCAAGGTAAAGGTCGAAGTAATGAAAGGAGCTCTTCAAAACGACAAGTCAAGAAGACATTGTCTGCCTAGGTAGGAGGTGATTGTAGTATTGTGTGAGAATGGTTCAACTGTATGTATACCTTGGTGGTGGTGATAAGAGAAAAGAAAGTATAATGATATAATGGGAAAAGGCTGTTTTAGATTAATACAAAACAGTCTTGAGCCATGAACTGTTCACCAGGGATATTGTAAGGCTTTGGTCTTTCGAAATAGATGGGAAAAATGTTTTGTGATAATAAGTGAGTATGATGTGGATAATTAGCTTAAAAGATTAAATGGACGATTAGCTCAGAGACGATATACTGACATCCCAACTACATACAAGCATCAAAATCTAGAGAGGCATACGATTCAAAAGCCAAGATGCCAGGCATAACTTTTTAGGATACCCATGGTGGTATCCTTCATTTCGAAAAAATTGAACGACAAAGTCGATAGTAAAAAGTTCGACGGCAGCATTGCAATTGTGCTCTAGTAAGCCACTTTATTATCGATTAGATAGAGCTGGAGATTCTCCTTGTTTCCAATATAATATGGCAACAAAAGTTAGCTTACCGTCTGAAAGCGGCAGCTCCGCAAATGAAGAAGATATTGAGTGGAAAAACATTGACTTTGTTTCGAAGAATAATGAAATGATAGAATGGACAGTAGAAGATACGCCAATTGCGGAAATTAAGTGGAATGATAATTCGATGATAGATGACGATCCTTTACTTTCCAGTCTTCTATCTCCTGACGATGAGATGGCAGTAGAGATTGTAGATGAAGGTAGAAGGCCAACTATAGAAATAGAAGATCCATCAACAGTGTCGCCATCATCAAACTCAGACAAAAGCATGTTAATTGTGGCACACCGGATTGGTAGTGGTGTTGGTCGAGTAGGAAGTGGATCGAGAACTCAATGGGATAGTCTAGAAGAAGGTAGCATTACTATGCCACTTGGTGGCCTTGTAGGCGGGGGAGGAGAAAGAGCAGCAACTAAGGAGCTTGACTTGGCCTTGGCTTTAAGTACACATGATAAAATGAGTATCAATCTAAGTGAAGCATCCTATACAAGTCAAGCAACAGAGATAGCATGTAATGTTAGCAGAAGCAGCTCTTATTCCTCGTCACGGAATATACCAGCGAAACAAGTCACTCCTCCATCTTCAAAAGATATCGGGAGAACAAGGGGGAGCAAGAAGAAGAAGAGCGATAGAATATCGGAAGAAATCAATGATATAATGCTTCCACAAGATGATGACACATTACCAACAGAACCTCCTCAGCCTAGACCTCTTGGCCGTATGTTCATGTGTGGCGCAGTCCATGTAGATGAAGATCTTAAAGATTCTCTGCAAGATGTCAATACAACTATACAGCAAATCTACACAACCAATAGAACTCTTATTAAGAATATGAATCAATCATTTAGGAAGAAGGTTGGTCTGAATATTGACACTGTAGAAGAAGAAAGTTTT
>Ga0075439_13800_pt1 | contig 13101 bp, 15 predicted proteins | sample MintriSingleCell_FD_74264 | JGI IMG/M metagenome (GOLD analysis project Ga0075439, IMG submission 74264) | Marine eukaryotic communities from Monterey Bay, USA to study complex ecological interactions - Minidiscus trioculatus JGI Plate_4_G5... | ecosystem: Environmental > Aquatic > Marine >... | reverse complement strand
TCAGGCGTCTTCATTAGAACGTCAACAGATAATGGAATTTAAGAAACGATATAAACCAAAAGTAACAGTCGGTAGTGGTATTAATCGACTACCAGGCAATTATGCCGGCCGGACATCAGATAATCGTGCCGAGTTGGTATTATGTGTTGATGGAAAAGGTGAATGTATTGGTTGTGCTGGTGTAGAAGGTGAGTAGATATGATATGATGCGGGTATATAAATATGTATAAATGATATGCTCTATGATATGCACATGATATGCTCACGGACATACGCCACACATTATTCATTTTGCTAGTTGAAAAGATTAAAAAGATGGACGGTTATGACGGATCAATACAAGGTCCGTTAATGTCTAACCTTGCAATTGGTAAAAAGTATAGAAGAAAAGGATTAGCAGAGGATCTAGTAAAGGCAACAGAAAACATTGCACGAAAAGAATGGGGATATGACGACTGCTATTTATACGTCGAGAAGAGAAATATACCAGCAATTAAGCTATATAAAAAGTTGGGATATAAACAAATATGGGAAGATGATTCAGCTACGACATTACTACCGACGAAGAATGGTTCCATTGCTAATGGAAAAACGACAATAGTTTGTATGAAAAAGAAGCTAGGCAGTGGACTGTTCGGGTTGTTTGGTTGAATGGTACAATATGCAAAGGCGGATAAGTAAGGCAGCATATATAAGCTAAGTCAATAGCAGCTACTGATTATTCTTTCATTTACGATTAAATGATTAAATGACCAATGTGTACATTCTCCCCTTTCTCTCCCCTTATTCCCCCCGGATTTACTCTCCCCTTTCTTCTCTTCCCCACTCCCCATCATATCTCTCCAGACATACTCTCCCCCCAAAGTCAATCTCACCTCATCACAACGAGACATACTCTCCTCATCCCTCATCATATCTCTCCAGACATATTTCCCCCCCAGACACATCTATTAAACTAATACCTCATCTAATACGGCATAATTGCATACCCAATAGCCCAAACCATACCCAAAACAATACTGAAATTATCCTTGTTGGTTGACGAATTCATACTGTTGTCAAAGTTCATATCCATCCCTCCTCCACTACTCGCTCCAGGCACAGTGCAAGAAGTCAAACCATTACCACCAAAACAAGTAGGAGAACAATTCCCAGCAAATCCAAAGGCACATTTCTTCTCTTCACCGTCACCACATGAATAAACACAAGTGTCGCAAGTTGGAAATTGAGATTGTATCTCCACAGAACACTCCCCATTTCCTACACTGGTGGTGGGTGCACTATCGCCACTACTATTGTCATCATTTGTGGAAGGGACAGTATCTTTCACAACAAATCCATCACATGATGGATTATTATCACTCAGAATAGTAACACCAGATGGACAGCAGCTTGTTAATGTACCACCAGCCCCGATTAGAGTACCACCTGTTTCTTTCAATCCCGATGGACACGTACCGACACCCATTTTAACATTGCAACATACCGCATTAGCATTACTAGTACTACTAGCAGCTGGGGACGTTTCAGTTTCATCAACTCCAGGCATACCGGGAAACGTTGGCATTGTAAACTCTCCTCCGCTGTTGCTATTGTTGTCATCGACACTTGGGATATCGGGAATATCAGGAATCGTCGTATCTTGAGCTGACACGATAGCCGCTAGAGATAAGATAATCAATGACCTCGGTACAATCATCGTCGTATTAGTTGGTTTTGTGTTGTTGCTGCAATAGTGGTGTTATTAAGGGAGAGAGATTTGTGTCGTCGATGTGTAGGCTAGAATTTTGGATCTTTTGGATACCGCTTCATGTCATCATCAGCTACTTACAGTGTAGAAGAGTGAACAACATAGAGCTTATCATCACCGATTATTAAGTATGTATTCATATACCTCTTTACATGTTAGGATAAGGTATTATGCTTTATGTATTACATATGCTTATAAAGACGAGAAGATCAATTTTGTTGATTGGAGGTTCACTGTCACTTCTATGTGAAGACGAAGAAGAGATGAGTTGTATCCAGTAATACATATGACAAATACTAAAGTTTACCTGTGCACTAGATAAATCGATATTTAAAACTAGGCATCAATACTATCTTTATGAGTTAAAGATACACCCCTCCATCACAACTTAACTATCATCATCCCCCGTTAAACCGCATACTATTCTATTGCTCTAATAATAGCTACAATTATATGCCAATCATTTTGTCAAGTGCAGCAGCATCAGCTGCAGCCTTTTGACGTTCCCTCGCTGCCGCTTGTGCAGCCTTGGCGGCTGCCTTCTCTGCCATAATATCTGCTTTAGTCGGCTCCTTCTTTGCCGAAGTAGAGTCGGCAGATGATGATCCGCTTGATGATGGACTTTTTAGAACAGAAACAATATGAATGAATAGAGTAAGTAAATATACATCAAACCAAACAATGACTTGCATAATTTGCAGATAGCATAACTTTCTATGGGAGATGTGCATATCATATGTTCAATATCAAAAATATAGATATGTACATAATAGACTCACCTCATTGTCTTGTACTTATCATCAAGTAAATCTTTACCACCACTTAAATTCGAATTAATCTCGGCGGCTGCAACATCTTGATATGATGGCAACGAGAAGTCAACAAAGTCTGAATTACTATAACTAACTTGAACACTACTTGATGTCAACATATTATTCGATACGGTGATATCTTTATGTGACAGTGACCCGTAATTATCATATGCAATACTGGACGTTGTACCAATAGTTAATCCAAGTACTAATGTAGCAGCGATACTAGCAACCTTGTTGTGTAGTTGATGGTCTATAATATCCTTCTTCTTTGAGTTGACGTCATCATTGTTGATGGCAAAAAGTGAAGATGTCAAAGATCGACTACTCGTCGGCACTACTGGAGAAGAAAACCCAACGACACCGTTTGATATGCATTGTAGTGATAATAATATAGCAAAGGACCTCATTGTAATGCTATTAGTGTAGAGAAGTAATGGAATATCGACGAGAGAGAGATTGAGGCCGTGATTACGTGATGAGGTGAGTGGATAAAGGATACCAAAATATAATTTAAAAAATTAATAAGTTGATTCGTCTCATTCATAAGTCAAGGTGGCTATATATATCTCTTCTATTGCATTTGGTCGCCAATACATTCATTAATAGATCGGTTTTTCCCCGCTCTATCAATTGTTACGGCTGCGTTGATATTTATTTACTGCAATCTCCCGGTATTCTTTGGTTTACACAAACATCAACATTGGTATTTATTGCAATGTCTTCTTCCCTAATGGCGGCCGTAGGCAAGTATGGAGCAGATGATAATACCAAGCCAGAGTTTGTTATGTCGTCGGGGTGTGTTCAAATCAAGAGCGAGGAGACAGACGACGAAGATATGTGCAATGATACTGATAGATCAAGTTCACATGAAAATCATTTATTACCCATCAACATTAAAGAAGAGAGTAATGTTAAGGTCGAGCTAAAGAACGAAGATGATATAAGCACTGATGATGAGCGCAGTCCGGATCATATTGTTTCGTCTTCATCGGGATACGATCCGGTGAAGAGTGAGGAGACAGATGATGAGGAGCTTGATGAGGATAACAACACATCAAATCCACAATCTATCAACATAGAAGAAGCAGTAAAGGTCGAGGTGAAGTCAGAAGATGATGATATTAGTACTGATGATGAATATGGCAGTCAAATGAAAGAACCAGTAAACCCCCCTGTTCAACCTAATGCATCTAACGGGAAAGTATGGCCATTCAACACTCAACAAAGAAGAAAAGGAAGAAGAAGAAAAGAAAAAGAGAAGCAGAAGAGAGTAACGCATCCGTCAAAAAGGCTGCTCGTATAAAGTGTTCTGTTGAGGGGTGTACCTACAAAGCAGCTGACAGTGGTACGTGTAAGAGAAAACATAAGGGATATAATACTTGCTGTCATGAAGGATGTACTAATCAAGTTGTCAATAGAGGAGTTTGTATCAAGCATGGAGCTGTTAAGAAAGTAAGGAAGACTTGCAGCCATGAAGGATGTACAAGCATAGCAAAGGCAGGAGGAGTTTGCATGAGGCATGGGGCAAAAGTAAAGACTTGCACCCATGAGGGATGTAATAACCAAGTCAGACGTAAAGGAGTTTGTGCAAAGCATGGAGCAAAGAAGAAGACTTGCAGTTATGATGGATGCACAAATCAAGCTCAGAAGGGACAGCTATCAAGTAGAGCTCATGTAGAGTGTTCTGTTGAAGGATGCAACCGCAAGGCAGCTGGGAATGGTAGGTGTAGGAAAGAACACAAGGGATACGATCTTTGTAGCCAAGACGGATGTACAAACAAAGCTCAAATGGGAGGAGTTTGCCGCAGTCACAAAGAGTTTGCAATTGTTAAAGAGAAAGCTGCTCACATGACATGTTCTGTTGAGGGGTGGTGCAATAGAAAAGCAGCTGAAGTGTAGGGCAAATGGAGGATATAATCTTTGCAGCCAAGATGGGTGTATAAGTATAAGTAAAGCTCTAAAGGTATAGGAGTGTTTGTATCAAGCATGGCGCCGCGGTAGTGAAGTATACTTGTACACATGAGGGATGCACAAATTTGAGGGTGAAGAGAGGATTTTGTAGAAGACATTTTAGACTATCGAACGGGGTATAAGTATAGAACGGATAAGTAGATGTAAGCATTATTGTGATATATGTTAAGAGTTCTTAAAGTGCTCAGAGAGTGTATTGAACTTCGTCCCTAAAGATATCTAAGTTTTTAGTTTAATAGATATGAATAGCTACTCCCTCCTCCTACTCCTACAACTTGATCTCTTCTACTATAACTACTAGTCCTATTACTACTACTTGCCCTATTGGCAACAGCAGTATTCTTCCTTGTTATACTTGTACTTGTACTTGACGATGACTGCCATCGCCAATTGACCTTGGTTCTCCAAAATGAACTATCTGGACGGGGTGTACTTCTACTCTGCCTCGTCTTCATTGTCTTGTTGGTGTCGGTGTCATCATTCTTGGACGTGTCATCTAGCTGTTGCTGACGTTGCAAACTTGAGATGACACAGGTTAAGTTGCTGTTCTCTTCACTTGATGACGATGTCGATGCTGTACTATCATCAGTATCAGAGGAAGATACCGACTCTCCATCATCAGTACAACTTCTACGATGATGATGTTTATCATTATCACAATCATAGCTAGCAAATAGATGTTGATCTTTATACTTTTGTTTAAAGTATCGTATTTGCAACGAGCTGTAATATAACTTGGGTATATCTTCCTTGTCAGTGCGTGGTCGAGTATGTATCGATGTTACAATTGTATCATCGGGAGGAAAATGTACAGACGATGATGAGGAGTTTGATGACCGTCGTCTTCTATGACTATGACTAATATTGCATGACGACGATGATGAAGAAGACGATGTGCTCATACTGCTGATAAAGTTTATATCATTGGATGGTCCTTGACGGAGTATAGAAGTTGTTGTGGACGATGATGATGATATCGAGCTGCTCATCGTCATTGTCGTCATTGTTGTTTCACCGTCGAACATATCGTATGCACACTTTTATTATGTTTCTATTGCAATACTCTCTCTGTTATCATTATTATTCCTCCTAATAATAACAAATAGGCCACTTCAACACATAAAGCTCGTTCACGAGTATGGGCTACACTTCATGCATTATTGAGCATTCATCGTGAAATGCATGTAAAAAAAGTAAGCCCGAAACCTCAACCAGTGACACACATGGAGAGTACCTTGTGACTCACATGGAGTGGCCTTTTGACATATCCTTCACTTTCGTAGGACATTAATACTCAAATGACCCTTAAATTCAAGTAGGTATCCCATTATAAGACTGTTGTATACTCACAAGTATACTTACATTAGCATCACATCGGATAAAAGTGTAAAGCGGAAGTTGCAGTTAGGGTACTGTCTTTTAAGGGTCCGCCAATGCTAAAGGAGACAATAAACATATCGAGTGGCCCCATAATAAACAGCAGCTCATATACCTCATAATGCAAAGATGACGACAAATAATAATCCGCTACGAGGTTCACTAACTCGCAATACACCAGCCAGTCAGCAGATACGAAGAATCTCCTTCGATCTTGGTAATAGTTGTAATTTAGGTGGTGTCAATAATAATTGCAATGGCAACAAGGGGCCCCTTCTATCACACAGTACAACAATACAACTATCACCAAGTATGAAGAAACTCCGCTTAATTGAAATATCTACCGTTATAATACTCGGCCTTATTACAATCTTAGTTGTACTGCATAACGGGCCACACTCTCATAATAATAATGATGATAACATTGGTAACATTGTCGAACTATATGAAACCGATTCCTACTTTGCAACACCAGCTATAATAACTGATGAATTCTTCTCCACTAACAACAATAATGAACCACCACCACCAACAAAATTATACTCACTACAAAATGCAATAACATCCACACAATTATCAAACATTAATTCCCAAAATGTCCATCCGTACCAACCATACGAAAAAGGTACAATATGTTCCTGTAATATATCCACACTACGTAAAATTAAAATGATACCATGTGCAATAATCTCACATACAATACGACCATCAAGTAAATTGGTGGTATATCAAATTAGTTATTTAAATGAAAATGATAGTTTGGTATATGATAATTTACCATTTAGTAGAGTACAACGGAGGAGACATGTCGAGTTGTTAAATCAATATGATAGTATGCCATTGGAGGGTGATATTAGTTAAGTTAGGATGGGGTGGTTTAGTGCGTGTGGTATTACTGGTTGTGAAAGCGTGGCGGTTTAGATGATAAAGATTAAAGAGAGGATAGGGGCGGCTAGGTAGAGATTAGGGTGGATTGAGGAGAGAGAGACGGACGACGACGATGTGCATGCATATATACAGTTCATTCATTGTAGAGATAGAGAGTTTAAAGTATTGTAGACTAGAGAGAGGTTTCTAAAATCATTATTGTAATATTAAACATAAGATGTGATTTAGATTTAAAGTTTGGGTAGTAACCCCAGGCTTTATGTGGTGTACACATATGAGTATATAGATGAAGGTACGGTTAGGGAAGATGGTGGATTACCGAGGGATAAGGGGATAGCTTATATTAGATTCTACTTCTACATGATAGCGGCAGCTCTTAGGTGTACGACTTCATTCTCCGCCGCCCCTGACACCTGTCGATTCATCTCGAGCCACTAGTACTGGCATATCCCGAGCAAATTGATATAACGCAGTTAACTTTCTATTCTCAATTTGATTCATATTAACAGCACCTCCCCTTGCATCATCATCTGCCACAGCTTCTTTAGCTCTATCATACCAAGCAATAAGATGGGGTAGTGCCTTTAGACTTCGTTCACCATCTAAATCCCATTGATAAAACTGCTCAATATCAAAGTCGGGATGGTGTAATAGAATCTTCTTAATTGCAACATGACCTTTGTTTGTTGCTTTGTTCAATTCTAGTAAGCTAATAAGCCGTTTCCCATCTGTCAACTGTTGTACTCTTCTGTTGATACTTAGATCTTCTAAACTATGATTCGATGAATATGTTTGATTGATGCTTAATGTATTGCACAATATTTTAGAAAAGATATACAAAACCCCATCATTCAGAGTAATTTGATTAGCATGTAAATCAAGTGTCCGTAGACTTCTGTTTTTGAGTAAACTACTGGCAATAACAATTGCTCCGTCACTATTGATATGATTGCTGCTGAGATTGAGACGTCTTATGTTGCAATTTGGATCCTCAAGTAGAGATTTAAGCACCCGACATCCATCCCATCCTATCCCATCATGTTCAATTCTGATACCATTCAAATTGAGATCCTCTAGTGAATGATGACCTCTAATTGCTTCTATTATTGAAGATAATTGTTTATGTGATATGATACACCATGACAGATTCAAACTTTGTAGATTAGTACCCTTCCCAGAGCAGTGGCAAGGATTCCACAATCATTTTGCAAAAGAAGATGTCGAATTTCAAGGTAGACGAGATTGTTATTTTCCTGGTAGACATTTAATATCTCATGAATTGCATCATCAGAAGCAATTGGATTCCTTCGAACTTCGGAAGTGACGTCATCAACACCATCAGAGCACCCAATCACCAACTGACGGATGGAAGAGTTGCGTCTTAGACCGTCACAAAACTTGCCTATATTGACTTCTTCACAAACCAATCTGGTAAGACTTGTATTATCCCCAACATATGCACCAAGTTGAGTAAAATCACCTTTTGCAAATTGTCCTGAACTATGATGCCTATTTATTTTTATCGTGTACCTACATATTTGTAATTCTGTCAATGTAGTATCATTCTGTTTAATTCTTTGCAGTGTCTCTTTGCTTTTAGGCCGACTAATAAACATAACGTGCTAATTTCATCTATGATAAGTTGATGACAGGAGAAAAGGGGAGGATGAAGGATACCTTTACCGTATCTTTTTTACATCGCCATTATATCACTACCGCCGCCGATCTTAGCAAGAACAATAAGCTTTGAAAGTTAATCTACTGGTATAGTGAGTATATTGGCCGAGATTAGACTCAATTAGATGCAAATAGCTGCAATACGGGTAGGAGATTTTTAAGCAGGAGCCCTCAGAAACGTTTGGCGATTTTGATCTTTTTGACAATGGCCGCACATGCCGATAATAAAGTAGCTGCCGCCAACAACTAACAGCTCTTGACGGCTCTCCTATGTATCACAAGTAAGTGGCAGCGATATTATAACTCCTCCAGTCCATCGATCAATATGATGTTCATCATAACCTACACTACAATACTCGCCATCGTTGTCATTTGTTTTGTTGGTATACGATGTGATGCAAAAACCAATACTAATCAACAACAACGTATACTCCAAACAACAACAACACCGGCACCAACTCTATCATCTCTCCGTGATGAGCTATTATACGATCCCGGATCTTTCTGCAAACCACAAAATATAATCGACGCCAATCCAACATATACAACAACAGCAATACAATGCGGCAATTATTGCAATCCAACGACAGATAAATGGTACTTTACAGGGTTCATGTTATTAGGCGAGGATGGTACCATTTGTCGATGTTTAGTTGATAGTTCTATAATTAATACTGATTTACAATTAACTCCCGAATCTACTGCGCCAGAAGGTGGAGAAGGTTGGTCTGCATACATTGGATATACGGAGAGATCAGAAGTTGATACGCAGACATCAACTTTCTTTGCATTAAATGTTCGTGTGGACGATCCGTTTGACCACTTTGATGTATATTGTTTTAGACAAACTGAGGAAGACAAAGAAGTAGATGAAGAAGAAGATGAAATGACAACAGGATCTAAAGATGATGGGAATTCTGTTGCCGCCGGAACAGCGGATGATGAAGATTGTATAGAACAAAGTCCAATCTTTGGCACTAGCAAATCATCCAAACGAAGTAATAAATCAGGAAAGCAGTACTGGAGTATTAAAATGAGTCTTAATGTTGATACTATGATGGATGAATTCAACATGAAGCCAAAGACTAGCAAACGACATTGCAAATCAAGTAAGAGCAGTAAAGTACAGGGCAAGACTGGCAAAGTTGTATATGGTAAATCATACAAGGAGAATGATGGTGCATCTGATCATACTTTTAGCAATGCATTGGAACGAGCTAGTTTGTCCAATAATGGGGTAGTCACAAGACTGAAGAATACAACGATACATGTTACATCATTAGCTTCTATAGTGACTTGCTGGATAATGTTGTAGAATAAATGCGACTCTATTGTATAGAATAACTAAGCCCGTTAAAAGTATGACATCTTAACGATTTATAGTTCTCTAACGTACAATCTAAGCTCTAGAGTTTTATACACTTCTACAAATCTAAAAACAGCAGATTGAAAACAGTATATTCATGACATAAGATACACTCAGGCCTCCCCGTTCAATAGCTTGTAGTGTCTCTTACATAAACCTCCCTTCTGAACATGTTTTGTGCATCTTTCGTGACTGCAAGTCTTCCTCTTTACTGTTGCCCCATGCTTAACACAAACCTTGTTATTTGCGCATCCTTCATGGTTGCAAGTCTTCCTTACTTTCTTGGCCCCGTGCTTAGTACAAACCCCTTCATTGACAACTTGATGTGTACAGCCTTCATGCTTGCAAGTCTTCCTTCTCTTCTTGGCAGCTCCATGCTTAACACAAACTCCTTTATTGACAACGATGTTTGTACATCCCTCATGCTTGCAGGTCTTTACTTTTGCCCCATGCCTGATACAAACTCTTCCATTGACCACTTGGTTCGTACATCCCTCATGGCTACAGGTCTTCTTCTTCCTACTGCACCATGCTTGATACAAACTCCGTCCTTCTTGACATAGTTTGTACATCTTTCATGGCTACAAGTCTTCTTCGTCCATGACGCACCGTGTCTAATGCAAACTCCTTCTTTTCCTCTTGATTTGTTTGTGCATCCTTCATGACTACAAGTCTTTGTCATCTTTACCACCACCCTCGCTATATCTGCACCATGTCTTCTACAAACTCCTTGATTATGAGCTCGCTTTGTACATCCGTCTTGGTTGCAATGTTTGTATCCCTTATGTTTCCAACACTTACCACTATCAAGTGCTTTACCAGTACATTCCTCAACCGAACACTCTGCAGCCTTTTGAACGGATTCATTAATCTCTTCTGCTTCTCTTTTTCTTTTACTGCAATAACTCCTCTTTGTTGTGCATTGGATGTCGGAAAATGTCGAAGGCGTCTTCTCTTCTTCATCCTCCTTCTTTTTCTTTTCTCTTAGTAACTTTGCAGTTTGACTAGTTCTATATATAAATTCACCTAGTTCGTCATCATCGGATAGATCGAGTGCCATGATATTGATGTTGCAAATTTATATACTTACATATTTGTCAATATGAATGCACCGCTACTACCACTTACAGTTTAAACCTGATACTCGACTAGTGCCTACCGAATGCTATAGAGAGGCAGCAGTTCGTAACTATATCAATCGGAATGTTGCAACAAGATAAGAGAGAGCAAAATAGCAGGGCTCAAATAATGAGGTATCCTTTATTTCTTGACAACGATGATCATATGAGGGGGCTCAATGTTTAAGCACAGAGAGAATGATGTGATGTTTGACAATGACATGATACCTCAATAGCCTTGATTAGCATAATTGTTATGTAGGTTGCTATCTCATGATATGTGGTGCTGATGATCGGTTGCTGTTTATCATGTCCGTCTCTATGAAAGTCCAATGACAATCGTCGGCATATCTTTATTCTTCACTAACAACTTCCATTGAATTGACATCGTTGTATCAAAACACCATCTAAGATATGCTGATTGTGAACATTCTTCATTCACCCCCGCCCGACGGTGATGATGCCTCATCAACATATGCCGATAGAGCCGTGGAGTATCTTACCTCAAGTAAAGAAGTATCTTTGGGATATGTCGGACATCTCAAAGTAAACGATAACGACGATAGAGCCTTGCCTTGGTCTATAGAACAAAACAATAACACAGAAGGAGATACAGTGATTACAATCTTTCTAATATCATGCTCCGCCGATGGATCAGTTAATAGAAACGTTAGAAAGATTATGAGAAGGATACCCAAAGATACAAATAAACCAAATAATTACAATAATAAACAATACTACTATGCAATTGCAGCACTCGGTCATGCAAGATGTGAGAATTCAGCAAATCAAATGGCAGATACTATCTTTAGTACAGCAAGACGGTTTGATAAAGTCATGTCTAGTTCGGGTATGTTTGTTGATACATCTTTAAAATGGAAGAGACTTGAGACTCAGGTTGAATTATCTGGACCGGAAGTAGATTTCGATCCTTGGCTTAAGAGTTTGCTACAATCTATATAGATGGTAGGTATAGGAAGAGTGTGAATATGAGAAGAATGAGTAGAAAGTACGCCTATGATATGGACGAATCCAGCTAACAAGTATTAGCTTAGACTAGGCGAATACTCATACAACAACTTACAGCTCCCATTCAACATCTTGCTTATAATGTCTAGTACATAATCCCCTCTTCTGAATATAATTAGTGCATCCCTCATGTTTGCAAGTCTTTAACACGGCCCCATGTCTAACACAAACTCCTCTATTAACAACAATGTTTGTACAACCTTCATGTTTGCATTTCTTCACTACTGCCCCATGCATAATACAAACTCCGCCATTCTGAACTTGATTTGTACATCCCTCATAATTGCAAGTCTTCAATACAGCTCCATGCTTAATACATAATCCTCTATTCTGAATATAGTTTGTGCATCCTTCATGGTTGCAAGTCTTTTTCCTCAAAGAAGCACCATGCCTGATGCAAACTCCTTTATTCTGAACTTGGTTTGTACATCCTTCTACTTTGCAAGTCTTTACTTTGGCTCCGTGCTTGACACAAACTCCTTTACTTTTGACTTGATTTGTACATCCATCTTGGGTACAATACTTGTATCCCTTATGTTTTGCTTTACACGTACCACTATCAGCTGCTTTACGAGTACATCCTTCAACTGAACACTCTATACGGGTAACCTTTTGTGCGGATCCATCATTGCTCTCCTCTCCTTCTACTTCTCTTTTTCTTTTCTTCTTCTTCGTTGTGCGTCGAATAGCTACGCTTTCCTTGATAGATGCATTACACCGAGCAGGGGATTTTACCGACTCTTTCTTTTCACTACCATATTCATCATCGGTGCTGCTAACATCATCTTCACTCTTCGTCTTCGCCTCATATTCTTCTTCTTCTTTCAGAATCTCATTTGATATGTCGACGATATCCTCTCCAAGCTCTTCATCATCTGTCTCCTCACTCTTCACTGGATCATATCCCGACGACGATATAACAAACTCCGGACTGCGTTCGTCATCCGTACTGACATCGTCGTCTTCCTCCTTAGGCTCGAGCTTTACTGCTCCTTCCATTTATTGCAAATTGATGTAATTTTCTACTAAAGGATACCCGAAGATTGCAACAATGTTATCACCAAATCACATCCAATCAATACAGCATTAAAACCTCTATCTCCATCTCTA
>Ga0075439_12110_pt1 | contig 13109 bp, 11 predicted proteins | sample MintriSingleCell_FD_74264 | JGI IMG/M metagenome (GOLD analysis project Ga0075439, IMG submission 74264) | Marine eukaryotic communities from Monterey Bay, USA to study complex ecological interactions - Minidiscus trioculatus JGI Plate_4_G5... | ecosystem: Environmental > Aquatic > Marine >... | reverse complement strand
AGAAGAGTCTGTAGAGATTATCATTAGCTAAAGCGGCTGCTGTGGAAGAAGATGACGAATGTAGAGACGAGTCGTTGCCTACGCCATCATCTTCTTGCTTCTCGTCTTCCTTTACAACTACACCTGGCGACTCAACAATGCTAACAGACGATGCTAATTCATTTTCAGTAGCAAACTGAGCATCCAATGCCTTGCCAGTGAGGATACAAAACTCCTTCCACAACAATGTTGACAATGATGTAGCATTGCTATAATTGAATACGAATAAGTTGTGTGAGAAGATTATGATGAGAGAAGTAGACACACACAATTGACAATTCATATTACTTACTGCAATCTACGACTAACAAGCTTGATATTCGTCTCGACTTCGTTTGGTCCACAATACAATAGTACATTGAGTAAAAGATCGTCTGACAATGATTCTAGGTCTAGTTTACTTGTACTTGACTCACTACTAATCTTCTCTTCAGATTGTTGTTGGTCGAGACTCAAACTGTCCAAGCCTACGTTTCCAACTAGATTACATTGTGGATCGTCTTCAGCATTGGATTTAGATGATGATTTGATAGTCATACTACTACGAGTAGTGAATGTGAAGCGTAGTAGTTTGAGTAGACGACAAGTGTTGTTTGTATTATTGTAGAGCAATGCAAGTTTCCTTTTCATGAAGTAGTTGAGTGTTTGAGAGGGCAGAGAAGTGAAGTTGTATTGTGTGAAAAGGAGCTACTTATGTACTTAGGTAGAGTATCGATTCAGTCTCCTCTTTCACTTTGAATAACCACACAACAACTAACTAATCAATAAACCAATGCTATCACCAATTAGTAGTCGTCTCAGCCAAAGTATGTCAACTACTCCCAAACGTGAGATGGAGCAACCTATTATTCAACGTATCGGTCATCCTTCTCCGCGTTCAAAGCAAGATGACAGTGACACAAACAATCATCATCAAACTAGTAACAAGCCACTAGCACCTTCATTATTCGGCTTACCGACTAAATCAAACTATCATTCAAGTACTGGTTTCGTTCACTGCTGTGTTACACGTTGTGGTAAGAATAGATATCATTTATCAATCCAAACTGACGATGCAGAGTCTGTTAGTATCATTGCCAACAAGGTCAAGTCATCACGAACGTCCAACTATCATCTCTTTGATGCACTACGAGGCGGAATGAATGCCAAGCTATCCAAGAAGGCTGGACATTACATTGGTAAGCTTCGTCGTGATAAAGATCAGCCGGTAGGATGTTACAATCTGTACAATTCGAGCCGTGAGAAGGAAACAGTGGCTGCCTACGTCTACGATATTCCAGCACTGACACAACAAATCACTAAAGGTCAACCACCTCGAAAGATGCAAGCTGTCGTTCCCAAGCAGTCATTGTCAAACAAAGACAGAGATGGCAGCAGTAGCAGTAACAGACTCAATGCAAGCTGTCGTTCCCAAGCAATCAACATCAAACAAAGACAAAGATAGTAGTAGCAAAAGACTCATGGAACATTTACACAATGGAACTTGGAAGCATCACAACCTTGAGGCAGTACAAACAAGAGCACCCAAGTATCACGAGGGACAATACCGACTCAACTTCTCAGGACGTGTACTAACGCCCAGTGTGAAGAATATGCAGCTTGAGAATGAAAAGGGTGAATGTCTATTGCAGTTTGGCAAGGTTGATGAAGAAGACACGTTTCATTTAGATTACACGGTGAGTGTTTATTGATACTTGCAATCTTATCTTGTTCGTCTTGCTAATCTATCTTCATTGTTCTGTCCCTCATGAACAGGCACCATTCACAGCAGTCTCTGCCTTTGGTGCTGCTCTTTGTCAGTTTGACTTGTGAACAGTTGTGTCAAAGCTACCCTTGATACAAGACTCTGATAAGTTGACACTAGTTTGAAAGGAAGAGACTAGATTGTTTGTTTCTTCTATTAGTATACTCTATTGGGCACAACATAAATGCTCATTAAGCCTAAGCATCATCTACACACCCCAGACTCACTGACTTTTCGAAGCACATAATGCTCTTCACTATCTTCTTCTTTGAGTGTACCATCTTTAACCCACCAATCATGATCAAGTTTCCAGACCTCATCAGATAACGATAAATCACTCTGAGTAGTTGCAAGTGTCAAGGCATTATGCAAGGCATCATAATACTGCCAGAGTGACTCCCATTCGAATCGAGACATATCTCCATACTCTTCGTGAGTCTTTTCTCTATGCTCTGTAGCAAAGGTATCCAAACGAGTAAGCTCTTCTTGTAGTAGAAGCCTACCCTTTGATGACATGGGCACAAGGAAGTTCACTACCACTTCGTCTGTACTCTCATCTCCATCCTTCCATTCTAATTCGAACTTTACTCTAGCAAAGTCAAACAACCACCGTTGAGGAAGAGACTCGATGAAACCGTATTCTAGCCACATCTCCGGGGTACCAAACCAATCTAATCTTTCACCACATATACTACAATGATTGTATGTATTCAATAGCTCTTCACCTGCCTTGACAGGTCTACTAACTGTGAATCCGAGCTGTGAGATTGTTAGCTCCCTCTTATTGTCGTCTTCGTGTGGATTCTCGTCGTGCTTGATGTTAAACTTGGCATTATCATGATTGAACATATCATAGAATGGTATCATATAGTCGAAGTCGGCTCGAGAAGTAACAAGCATGCTGGCGAAGAGATACTGTGGATCGTTGATCAAATCTTCACCAGCTTTGCAATCTCTTTTCAACTCATTGATCATATCTCGTACTCCATGTGGTGGTAGCTCATCATACTCTAATGGATTGTAATCTGTATCTCTGCTCTCTGTGAGTCTCTCATTCCGTATGCACTTGAGCATAGTTGATAGGAGATCTTTCCCAGATTCTGACCAGAATAATGGAAGGTATTCGCTAGGTTGTGCTGTAGATACTCTCCATATGGAGTAGGATTATCAAGACTAATAACATTCATTACTGCCTTCGTTGTCAAACAATTGGTGCAAGTACCTACATCTTCTTGATTCATCAACTCCTCGGTAGGTTGCATTATCAGATGGGAAGGTATAGAACAAACTCGTTCACCAACCTCCATATCTTGTGTTGCAAATATACCCCGATAAGTTCCATCATTCTTCACTACCAATTTATCGTTAATATAAGCACCGTTATCACGAAGCCATGCTATCAAATTGGTTGAAAGAACATCATTATCATCTTCATAGAAGTCAACTTTAGCATTATCTCGAATCCATGTGTTGAATTTGGTTGATAGAATATCACCACCATCATCATCTTCATAGAAATCGAGTTCTGTAATAATATCAAGTTCTGAATTAATAACATCTGCGGCTGCACAAGTTGAAGTGGAGAGTGCACTGCAATAACCGCCTCTTAGTAATGTAGCCACTGCAATCAAAAGTAATCTAAGTAGTATCATATTGTTGCCTATATTCTATCTTCATTTTGTAACACTAGACGATGAAGTGATAAGAGTTCGCTATTCGCTTCGTGTTTTTGTGGCGTTCTCATCGATCATGATGTGAATGCTAAGACGCGGTATCACATATATAGGTTCCATGATCCATGATATCATGATTTAGCAATGGCAATATAGCTACATCTTGATCCTAATAAATACTTATCGTCTTCAACTATAAACTTGATATACTAGACTACCTAGAAGTACTTGACATCTACTTCCTATACAATTTTTCAATCCATAGATAAGATAGATGGTGGCAGCCTTGAAGGCAGCCCCATACTTTCCAGAAGATATTAATAGAAGGGAGTAGATATGAGTGTGTTTAGTAGCAGACTATTCTATCATACTCACAACATGCCATCATTCATTCTATCTGCCTCCATTATTCATGACAAAATATACAGAAGCCTCAAAACGGCCGGCGTCGTTATAATTGCAACGGCCAAAAACACAAAAGCCCTCATCATCAATCAACCATCATTGCTACCTCGACTATCGCATCCTCTTATCTAATAAACGATCCCCAACCCTACCTATCAACATTGCAATCGAACATCTGTAAGAAGGAGCTCACCCTGTCGGCAATCGCCTTATTATGCTTATTAAAATCCCTTTAATCGCGATCACTCTCATAGGCACCATCGTCGCCGCCGCTGAAACCACAGCAGATAATGATTTCTACAAGGATGACGCTGATACATTATCAACCAATCTAATCAAATGGCTTCGTGATAATGGTGCTTATATTAATGATACACTAGTAGTCAAGAATGATGGATCATATCGTGGTATATTCGCTACACAAGATATGGATGCCGGTGAACGAGTTTGTTCTGTACCTTCCAATCTAATAATACAACCTACCGAGGAGTTAATGCAGAATGAAGATGTAGAGGCCACTGACTGTATTACAATTAAGGCAGTTATGAATGCTATCAGTGACGGCGATGATGCCACACCATATGGTAAATATTTAGCAGCACAAACAAGCGGATATCTACCAACATTCTGGTCAGACTCTGGGAAAGATCTATTGTCGACTATGCTTAAGAGTGCACGAAAAGAGAGACTTACAGAGAGTAGAAGTGAAGATTATAATCCACTACAGTACGACGAGCTACCACCACACGGTGTACGAGATATGATTGATGAATTGAAAAGAGATTGCAATGCCGGTGATCTTATCAACGATCCAAAGTATCTCTTAGCTGCCATGCTTGTCACATCTCGAGCCGACTACGACTACATGATACCATTCTACGATATGTTCAATCATAATAATGCAAAGTATAACATTCAACATGATGAAAGTCAAGAAAATGATGAAAGAGAGATTGCATCCTCACATCTTGGCTTTACTCTTTCCAAATCAATCAAGGCTGGTGAAGAGTTACTATTGTCTTACAATCGTTGTGATATATGTAGTGACCGATTAGATTGGTTTGGTACACCAGAGATGTGGTTACAATATGGTTTTGTTGAATCAATACCTCAACGGTGGTTGTTTGACTTTGCAAGGGTAAAGTTTGAGTTAGAATGGAAGGATGGAGATGAAAGTAGTGGAGAAGTGGTAGTGAACTTTCTCGTGCCCATGTCGTCAGAGGGTAAGCGTCTATTACAAGAAGAACTTACTCGTTTGGATACTTTTGCTGCAGAGCACAGACATAAGAGTCACGAAGAGTATGGAGACATGTCTCGATTCGAATGGGAGTCGCTTTGGCAGTATTATGATGCCTTGCATAACGCCATGACAATTGCAACTACTCAAAGAGAAGTTCAATTGTCTGACGAGGTTTGGAAACTTGGTCACGATTGGTGGGTTCAAGATGGTACACTCAAAGATGAGGATAGCGAGGAACATTATGAAGGACATTCTGTACTTTGTACCAAGAGTCTGACAAATGATGAGCTTTGAGTTTGATGATTATCATAGTAGATCAATCTGTATGTGCATATGAATTGCAGAGATATGTAAAGGTTTAAACTAAATGAAGCAATAGGACATATAACAATGTATAACTTTTTAATTTTATCTTATCATCCACATATCCCTAGGTGCTATAGTTCCCCAACAAGTTGCGTAGTCTAGACACCAACACTAACACATCAATAATATACAAACCCAGCCCATCTTATTTCATTTCTCTTCCACTCATCCACCCCAATTCATAATCTTCTTCTCTCCTTGTGTGCCTTTCTTCATTTAAGCACATTCATAACACCGAGCCAGCAGGACCCTGTTGTTGAATCTTTCCCGAGCAGCAACCTGCCCATTCATTGCCATTCCTTCTTTTTAGGTAACATCCCGTATTATAAAAGGTACCATGAGTGCCGCACGTTTTGCCAGCTAAAGAAAAACAATTCTTAGTTTGTGCGACGAGTACAAATATAAAAGAGAGAATGAGATCAGACTTACGCTCCCAGCACCCATTAACCCTGCAATAGTAAGCTCTAGCAGTAACAGCACTTCTAGTAGTGTTTGGCTCCCCCATTGCATACCCATCGCAGCACACATTGCTACGAATGACCCAAATGTCATATTCAGATGACCAGCCTTCCCTGTGTGAATGGGCCCAAGAACTACCCTTATAACAATTGGATGATCCAGTGCGATCTGCCCCCTCACCAATACCCCAACTTTTACCACACTCATAACCATCAGGTAAGCAGCCGCAATAAGAGTTTCGTGTATTCCTCCCCATTATGGTACACATATTATCATTATTCGAAGGACAGCAATCATCACTACGAAAGCCCGATTCACAAGATCTTGTCCTGTCTTTTTTTATATTACGAGCACAATTATAGCCTGACCCTCCTGGAAGTCCACAGGGCAATTTGTCTGCTACTAATGCCCCGTATGGAACACACTGAAATTGAGACATCATCTCCTCATCTTCTTCAAATTCCAATTGATCACCATTTTTTCCATCTTTTGTCCCTTCATGTTTAAAAACGTTCTCCTGGTCCTGATGATTCTTCTTATCATTCTTCTTACTCTTGCCCTTGCCTTGTTTACCAATCTTTGATTTATGGTTTTTCTTCTTGCCGCTCTTCTTCTTACCAAGTCGACGTAATAATGAAGGTACACCTACTGCATCATAATCAGAATCATAAGTTGTGATGAAGACGGTGATAACGTAGCGAGGTTAAGAGAAAGATAGATGTGTATTGCATAATTTACTAAGGATATCTATTTCACTTCAACGCGGGCGTACAATATGCGATAATGATTGATATAATAGGGTAAAGTAATAAGCATAGGTAGGCAGAGGATATGAGTAGAGAGCATCCACGCGCACGCTCGATAGATTGAGATTCTAAGAACATCATAGAAAGGACTACCATATTATGTCTTTTATGTACATGAGCCAAACAATGTATTTCACCAAACGAAAAGGCCCACTGTCAGTGGAGGATGCGGCGATATGTGAATAAACTGAGAATTTAGGCGATGAACGGAATATACCGTATCATAAGCTATAATTATGTACTAAATTGTTTAGGCCCACGCCATTTTCAAACTTTAATAAACCTACTACATAGCTATTATATTCGCCACCCTATCCTTACTATCTAAATAGTATAAACAATGAGAAAACGTCTAGCACAGTTCCGTAAGCTCGGTAGAACCCCAGAACATAAGGTATGTTTTATTTGCAATAGCACTCTTGTGCATCATCAAATTTGAGTGGACATCAAAATTGCAATATTTAATGTATGTTCTTTACACCAATACTAACAACACTACTACTACCCCCCATATACGATGCAAATACATGGTAATAACAGTGGGCCATGTTACGTAACATGGTAACCTCACTAATCAAACATGAACGTATCGTAACAACAGTACCAAAAGCAAAAGAATTACGAACTTTAGCCGATAAGGTAATTGGATATGCCAAGAAGGGTAATATGGCATCACAACAACGTGCCATGCGTATTATTCGTGAAAATCCCGCATGTACTAAATTATTTGATGTATTAGGTCCACGGTATGAAGATCGTGATGGTGGATATACACGTGTTTTGAAGTTAAGCCAAACTAGGAAGGGTGATAATGCAGTAAGTAGTATTATATTTTGATGTTTGTGTGCTGTACACTGCTTCTTATTACGTTATACTAACATACACATCTTTTTTAAATATAATACCACAGCCGATGGCTGTTATTGAATATGTCGATAGGCCGGGCGAGATTAGAGCGGCTAGAGTGCCACAGAAGAGGAAGGAACGGTATTTTAATAATTTAAAGGAGGTTATGGAACATGCTGGTATTAAACCAATTAGTGCTGGTGATATTAAGGAAGAGCAGCAAAAGTAGAAATGTGTTATTTAGATGGGGTATTGGGTTAGACATTGATAGATAGAGATTGATGGGTGGTTAGATTAAAGAATAGTTGCTCTTAGAAGAATGGCGTCTAATGGGGTATTAGTTGAATAAGGGGAGAGATCCTCTTGTCTACCCATAAAAGATGCTCGGATAAAAGTAAATTAATTCTGCCTTAAAAGAAGTGGATGATTTGATTCGTAATTTATACCAATAAGTAGTTTTATATATAGAAGACTCCCCATATTACTTCTTTCTGTTATTAACCCCCTGTCCAAGACTAGCTTCTTGCTCTCTTCTTACCTCCCTTCTTGTCCCTACCAAAATAGCCGTCGGCACATTCCACAGGCATACCCCTGACGAATTCATATATTGCCTGTAACTTACTCGTTTCAATTTCTTTTCTAATCACCGGGGGGTTACGGAAGTAACCAGGCCCTGCATCAAACCAATTCACGGCAATTGGTAAACATTTCAACTCCCACTCAAAGAAGGGATGCATGGTGATATTATGCCTCGAATGTTGCAAAATCTTAATAGATGCAACATTCTTCTTATCATTCATCTGATTCAAGACTAACCACCTTTGAATCTGAGGTGGTAATGTATCCCGATTCTGATAGGAGGGTACTTCATCAGCCGTGACAAGCTGCATGAGTGTGTGGTTTGAATTGTACGTATTGTTAATAGAAGAAGTGTCACATAACACGTCGGAGAAGAGAGTCCAGCCTGCGGCATTTATTGAATTGTCCCCAAGATCGAGTGTCCTTAGTGTACGGTTCTTAGTCATAGCGGTGGCAAAATAACCTAATCTTTCACCTTGAAATGGGGACATAAAGGCACTGGCTTTTAAATAGAGTTCCTCAAGATTACACGTTGGATCTTCCAGCAATGCTGCAATAGCTTGATACCCATCAAAATCATTAACTGAAAGCATGTTCCCACCTATGTTTAAACAACGTAACTTTCCAAGGTATTGTAATAAACCTTCCTGTAATGATTCACCAACGATACCATTATGGCTAATATCAAGGGTATGTAATTCATTAGAATCCCGTAAAAGATAAGTCAATTCCTCTACCCCGGTAAACATTCTTCTGTTTAGGCTGTTAAACGGATAATAAAGCCTTTGGAGGTGTGGTTGATGCAACCGAAGAGCTCGGAAAATATCCCCACTCTCTTCACCCTGAAGTTCCATATTAATAATTTTAACACACTTTAATGATACACTATCACGTAAAGCTGATATCAAATCCTCATACCACTGATAATAGCCTTTACAATCATGAATCACAAGCTCAGTTAGATTCTGATTTTGTTTGAGGAAGGGATTTAGTAAACTAAATATGTTGCCGACGGTATTTAAATATAGACTTTGTATAGAGGTATTGGCAGCTAAGCCCCTGCAAAACAATACAACTTGTTTCATACGTGGGTCATTCTCTGGTAGTGCTTGGGGTTCAGCATATTCATCATAGTCATCGTCATCCTCATCTGGTAGTTCTTCATTAAGATCAAAATAAAGATTTATATGTGTCACATTTGTGTTTCGACCGATACAGTCCCCTAACTCCTCCAACCCCTCCCAATCATCACCAAGTAGACTGAATAATATGTCATCATTGGGAACTGGCCTCGGCCAAGAGATTAAAATTTGTGTGAAAGATGGATCATTATTTCTGATTTGGTTTATGATATTATTATTCTTTTGCTTGCGCTGAAAGTATGCCATTGTAGAGTAATGACTATACTCTTCTCAATATGATAATCTGTGCTTCACTACTAATAAGACAATCCAGCCACTCTATATCATATCATCACCCTACGTACTCTCTAAAAAGATACCGTTTCATCGCCATTTCATCACAATCACTCGCATCAAAAACTACCAACCATGAAGGCCGCTACTACTAACCTATTCTTTATCCCTCTGCTATTATTAAACTCAATCATGTTTGTCAAATCATTTACACAAATTGCTCGTCAATCATCTTCTATGATATCTAAGTCTACAGCGGCATCAATACAGAGAACAACAGCGGTATCTTACACACAACAACAATTAGCATCTCCACTCACCACTCGATACATGTCGTCTCCCAGTGAGGAACAAACATCGGTAGTTGATACATGTCGTGAGAAGATTGTTAAGGCGTTAGAGACTGATGATGTCAAGGTATTGGGTACGCATCTTTGCTATGTGATATATCTATTGCAATGAAAATGTACATATGATGTGTCTAACTTTTAATATCTGGTACTCTTGGATACACACCAACCTCTATTACAACAACAGGGGCATACGATGATCCGAACGGTAGTCATATATCAATTGAGGTAACATCATCATTATTTGAGGGGAAGCGTCCCGTACAGCGTCAACAACTTGTTTATAAAGCACTTTGGGAAGGTTGTGAAATATATATTTTTGATGTGTGTACTACTTTGGTTGTTGTATACTGTATACTAACTCACCTCATATCAAACCAATAATAATATTACATACCAACATAATAACAAAAAAATAGAATTGCAAGGGGCAGTTCATGCGGTAGATTCAATGGTATGCAAAACTCCGGATGAAAAGAAGGTATAGACATAACAAACTAGGAAAGAGGTCTTAGATTACAAGGCAGGAGAAAGAAACTACACTAGGTTCGGTATCCAGCTTTAGTTGTGGTGTATAGGTATTAAAGAGGTTTGATCTAGTGGTTTCGGTAGTGTAGAGGTTTGATCTGGTGGTATTAGTTTCGTAACTTGTTGCGAATGAATCAACTAATCATATAAAGATTACCCGGATATTGATTCTTCTCTTCATCTAACACGTTCTATTGCATGTAATCGTGCCGTTCTCGACCTGCCGTTCATTCTCACTTCCTCATATTTTGGTCTTAAGCCTTCCTCCTTTGGTGTAATTAACTCATAGTTGCCACTATCAACCAACATATCCATACCCTGTCTAACTATTAAATCCTCACCTGGATGGAATACAATAACCACTATTCTACCACCAATTTGTAATATTGATTCTTCTTCATTATCAAATTGTTGAAAGAACAATTGGATATGTTCCAATTCATTATTAACTTCAATACGTATAGCTTGGAAACATCTCATTACATGATTGGCATGACGTACTTTTCGTTGTTGATATTGTGATAGTAGTTGCTTCTGTTTTTTTGGTCCTAACCATTTTGGTGAATTCCATATTGAACGGTATGATTCAAACTTCTTCCTCTTCTTCTTATCAATTTGTTTTGTTGGTTTGGTAGTTGGGGTTGTTATTGTGTGATATCTCTTGTTAGTATCAATCTCAATCTCTGGTTCATCATCAATATTATCATTTAGAGTAATATATTTGTCAACCGCCTCCTCAATAATGTATCGTAACTCTAATGTACTGTTTATACCCTGCTTTGCCCTTCTACCCCCTAACTGTGATACTTGGGTTCTCCATTCCACAATATCTGCTGCAATCTCATTAGCATACGGTTCATCCGCATAGTTGGTAAATATGTTAGAAAGTTCAGACTTTGGATATTCATTAACTACATCACTAGCTTTGATACTTGTATTTGTAGATGACGTATCAAATCTCATATCCAATGGACTATCAAAGTTTTTAAATGTAAATCCTCGAGTTGGGTTTGATATTTGTATAGAGTTCATGCCCAGGTCTATTAGTATACCGTCCGCTGTTTTTGATGATAGTTGTTGTGATATATCGGTAAAGGAACCATGATGAAACTCTACTCTTGATGATACATCATCAGTTGATGATGATTGGATATGTTTCTTAGCATTATATACCATTGATGCATCACGATCAATACCTAATACGTGTACATTGTTGTTTGATTGAAGTGCTGCCAATGTATGTCCGCCCATACCCACTGTGCCATCAATAAGATGTATCGGTTTAACAGTTGTATCGTCATTTGTATTATTGGGCAGCCATAGATTAAGTACCTCCTTAAACATCACTGGAATATGAGTTGTAGATTTTGTTGTTGATGTACTTTTCAATCGATAACTAGTGTTCAATAACTTCTTCCCTCCTCCTCTGATGACGGCACTACTGCAACAAGATAACACAAACATCATTAGCTGAAAATAAATGGTATGTTATTACCTAACAATTGCAATCTATATCGATAACTGTATGTCTAGTTAAGTGCACAAGATGTGTGCTTTTTTTTTGCATTAGTAGATAAATGAGTTTGGTATGGCCTGAGTATTGATGCTAGCAACACAAGAACTTCATTAACCGAATCAGCACTGGAAACTGATCTGATGACTGTATCCTTGGTATAGGATCTGCTTTAATTCTAATGCTATCGCCGTCCTAATAGTCGACACATAATAATAATAGAATGATTGATGTTTTCATTGTCTGCGTTGTGAAAACTCCTTGGGAAAAGAGGGTGTGATGATGATTAGTTAGTTAGTTAGTTAGTTAGTTAGTTTATCATCCCCGCAACTCCGTGCTTTTGGGTCTACATCTAAGTAGAAGTCATTGTATCATATATCAGTTTTCACAAAGGGAAAGCTCCAGGGTCTGGGTTGTAATAATTGTTGTGTAAAAATAGCAAGATACCAGATTCGTATCCTGAATTTTAGATGTATCGAGTCAAAAAACACATCACTAAAATGAAGAGCATTCCTATATCTTCTACTAATCATGTTGTGTATTGCAAGTATAACAGTATATTCTTCTTTAGATTGTATTCGCCTTTTATGTCACATCACCGCCACTGCCATTGTTGTGCTGCATTTTTTGCTATATTATACAATAAAATAACAAACAACGCCTACCATTGACCATTGCCATTGCAATATTATTATCGATCCGCCATCGTTCACCACCGCTGCGATAATTAAGTATATTATAATAATTTAACCGTATATTCGTTTCATACAGTATCGCCGTCTTGTAGACAATTATCACCGCCGCTGCCATCATCTGATTATTAGTTTTAATAAGATGTTGTGATGGGAGAGAGAATCGGCTGGGCACAAGAAGTAAGAAGGAACAAGAATTATCTTACATAACATCGACGTCAGGTTATTGCAATGTAATATGCATTCGTTGATTGATAGGGTAGCAATATGTATTGCAAATTTTATAATGTTCGACAGGCGGTATAAGTAGCATTATACTCTGATTCAGTGTTTGATGAAGATTGGTGTTGACGCGGAGTGCACTGGTTGCAAATATAAACATCAACTCTAAACAATTAGATAGCAATCAGATTCAACAATCAATGGTGGCGACAAAATCAGTATCAACACATAA
>Ga0075439_14668_pt1 | contig 13122 bp, 12 predicted proteins | sample MintriSingleCell_FD_74264 | JGI IMG/M metagenome (GOLD analysis project Ga0075439, IMG submission 74264) | Marine eukaryotic communities from Monterey Bay, USA to study complex ecological interactions - Minidiscus trioculatus JGI Plate_4_G5... | ecosystem: Environmental > Aquatic > Marine >... | reverse complement strand
TCAGTGGGAGGTGATGTATTGTGGGTAGATAATGCAGTAGATGATGTATTGGTACTACCTGTATTAGATTCATGACGATCCCCCTTCTCTTGAACCGATCCATCTACCGACTTACATCCCTCCTTACCAACCTCAACTGTCGGGGGAGATATCTTACGTGGATTATTATTATTATTAGTGCAGCTTGGCTGTTGCTGCACAATCATCTTTGGAGTTGAATCCTCTACCTCAATCTTTGATGTATTAACTTTGTTGGTAGTTGTTTTGTTATCCAATAACAAACTAATACCCGTATCAACATCTTTATCCCTAGCAGCAGTACTATTCAACACAATATTACCGCCACCATCACCACTAATACTACCAGTGCTAGAATCCACATCCATAGAATTGCAATCCCCACCTAAATTAATACCACCCTCTTCCTCTACATTATTAGTAACAACATGTGGAGTGAGAGAGTTCATCATGCGTTGAAATTCATCCCAATCAACATCTATTGAGCTACTTCCACCATTATTTGTAACATTGTTATTATTGTTGGGTGGTAATTCCATACTTCCCTCAACTCTTGACCCAGTGTCAACTGATGCTTCCAAAGCATTATTTAATGTTGATGTGGCGGGTGGTAGAGAAGTTTCTGGTGTAGAAGAGGCAGTACTATTTTGTAGCTTTATAGGCTTTGGGAAGAAGCATTTACCCAACTGTTTAATAATTTCTAAATCGTTAATACCTTGCTGAGAACAACTTTCATAAACGTCTTCTAATCTCTTCTTTTCTACACAGTCAACACCACTACTAATTCTGAGAATGTTTTGTAATACAGTTAGATATGTTGGACTAACAACTGACGCATTACTATCATGGAATGATGATACAAATTCTTCTAATGTCGGTGTTGGTGTTGGTTCATTATTATTATTAACCAAAGAGCATAGTTTCTTGATGATGGTAATTTCTGATTCGTCATTGCTAAGAATAGCATATAGACTGATAGCATTATCTCTAATATTACTCTGCTGATTGTTTGTAGCATTTTGTACAATATTTTGCAGTTTATTTAATTGTTCACGGTGTTCTTTACTTATTATATCGTCTTTGGTTTGCTTTTCCAAGAACGTTAGCAATTGTTGCTCTACATTGAGTTGCCGTTGTATTTTTCTTTGTTGGTGTTGTTTTGTACCCCACTCATTCATCTGCATTTGCAACTCGCCTGCTTTGATATAGTCACCACTTCAACAGCATCTTTCATATCATTCTGTAACTTCTCCAACTGAACGATTTCTCTTTGTAGTTCACCTGCTAAGATGTAATCTTTATCGGCTACTGCTTGATGCATCTGTTGTCGGAGTAAATCAACGCTGGCACCAGCATCGACGGCGGAACTGAATGCCCTCTTGATGCCGCGTCCTAAGGAGACAGTTCCCGCTATATTATCAGCAGCGGCGTCACCCATGGTTAGGATGTTAAATAACTGCCATTTACTTTGCTTTGCTTCTGTTTGCTTGCTTTATTTATTTTCATTGTGAGTTTTGCGTTTTATCGCTAAATGAAAGCTCCTATTGTCAATCGGCGCCTCTCGGCAAGGTCTGCGACGCTGTGCTGCGCACGGCCCAAGAAGAAGGACGTACAACTGCTCGATGATCGTGGGTTAATATCGACTCGGGAGAATTCCCTGGCGTTGCCGATGGTCTGGATAGGAATGCTCAAGGATTACAGGTCAATTCTACCTTTGAAAGTGGTGACTCAAGCCTAACATTTACTTCTGTAAGCTACCCGTCAGTCAGTGATGCTTACTTGGAGTATAGACTATCATTTCCAGAGACAAGGGCACAAATGGCGAAGGCATTAAGTTGGGCAGAGTTTGAAATTACAGGATTATTTCTACCAGCAACGGAATCAAGTGGATCAACAGAGAGCCCAACAAGTGGATCTCCAACCACAGGAGCAACATCCAATCCGACAAGCAAGGCACCAACAGACTTGCCCTCTGTCGGTCCAGAATCAAGCCCCACATCAACAAGCCCTCCGACTCAATCTCCATCAGAGAGTATCACAGCTTTACCCACAGGTTCTCCTTCTAAAGCTACATCGCCACCGAGTAAGGCCTCGTCAGAATCAAGTTCTCTTGAGCTCGTTGCAAATATCTGGGCTGGAAGCACGGTTACTGACTTTGGATGTATCTCTAGCGATGCTTCTAGGTCAACAGATTCTACAACAAATAAGTACTACTGCAATCGAAATGGTATATCGGATCCGACAGAGAGTACATTCCAAATTCCAGGCATAATAATCAGGCCTATAAATGGACAACTATCAATCCCGAGAGAGCTCCGAGTGTATACTTCCGACGCATGCACAAGATGTGATCCACGATCTTATTACCTTCAAGGGCGTGTAAGCAATACTGAACCATGGGTAGAGATTGCCTCTGGCCAGTTTCCTGGGGTTACTGGTGGTGATACTCCACTTCTTCGAAACGATCAAGGATTGCAAATTACGTCAACATATGAAAATGGGGATCCAAGCCTAACTTATACTTCTGTCAGCTATCCTAACATTAGTGATGTGTATTTGGAGTATAAACTGTGGATTACTGGTACAAGAGGAGTAGTAGCTAAAGCTGTAAGCTGGGCAGAGGTAGAGATGGCAGGCGTATTGCTTCCTCTTCCTCCAAGTACCAGTCCTACCATGGCACCAACTACGGAAGCACCAACGGCCGAGCTTCCCGTGGAAGGGGAACTTGTTGCAAATGTCTTGGCTGGAAATAGTTTCACCGACTTTGGATGTGTATCTAGTGATCCTTCCAAGTCATCGGATTCCACAACAAATAAGTACTCATGTAATCGAGTCGGTATTAATGATCCGACACTTTCAACATTTGCAATCCCGGGTATTATTGCAACATCAATGAATGGACAGTTGTCTATTCCAAAAGAACTTCGAGTATACACTTCCAATGCCTGTACACGTTGTGATCCACGATCGTATTACCTTCAAGGTAGGGTCAGTAGTACATTACCGTGGGTTGAGATTGCATTTGGCGAGTTTCCTGGGGTTACTGGCAGCGACTTACCTCTTCCAAGAAATGAACAAGCATTACCAATCAACTCAACGTATGAAAGTGGTGATCCAAACCTTGCATATAGTTCTGTTAAATACCCTGAGATTAGCGATGCATACTTGGAGTATCGACTGTGGATCACTGGTACAAGAGCACCAATTGCCAAGGCTGTGAGCTGGGCTGAGATTGAAATAGCGGGTATGCTATTGCCTTTAGCCTGAAGAGTGTCAAGGATTTAGGAAATGTCAATAGGACATATTAGGATTCATTGTAGACTAATGTAGATATATTATTGTACGATACTAAACTTATATCACCTTGCTTTCATATATGTATCTCCTCTTTGCTTGATCGGCGATTTATGGAATCGAAGCCCAAGTAATCTACTTCCCCGAATAGAGTTTTCTATTTGGTACACGTGAAAACCGACACAACTCAATTACTGCAAAGCCACCTTTACTTCTTCTCGGCTTACTTCTACTATAGTATACAATGCATTATTGAGAGTAATGGCGTCAACAAATAGTAGTATCAAAAGAAGTGGTAGCTCTGGTAGCGGCGGTGCTGGGAAAAAAAACGGCGGCGGTACTGCTAAATCAAATAAGAGCACATTTATCAACTCCCGACATAAAAATCTTTTCCTCAAGTTAGGTTTGGCTGCTTCGGTTTCATTTCATTTTATATGGGTAGCTAAACAATTATCATTGCTGGGTACCAATAATAATACTGATGAGTTACTAATATCTCCAGAATCGTTTGATACGAGTAGTAGTAGTGGTAGTGCAGTAGGAAGTCATGGTAGAAGAATAAAATCACATCCATTTGATCCTCGTGGTAAAACACTGCCATTACATCCCTATCCTAATGCAGAATTACAAGAATTGGTTGGTACACATTGTAAATATAATTGTTCGGAGGGATTAGTTTATGTTGAGGATCATATACTTGTAAGTTTATGTTGATAAGAGGCTGGTTCATTTCTTTTTTTGCAACTAACAATTTTTGCACACATCATATGCTCTCTCTCAATCTCCATATATACAGCCCGACAACATAACACATCCATCAAATCGTAAAATACCCTACCTATTCCATGTAACATCAAAGTCACGATGTATGACACCATCATTTGCAAATAATATACAAAAATGGAAGGATACATTAGGATCCAAATATTCAATATACATTCATGATGATGATTCTGTTAACAAATTTATATATGAAAAGAAATGGGTAGAATTTCCAGAGTTTCCCGAGATTATGAGTTGTGTTACTGCTGGGGTGAGTAGTTGATTGTTGGCTGTTTTGGTCTGTGTTCATATGATGTGTGTACTTGCGCGGCTTGCAATGTATTTCTAGTCTCTAACACTTGCTCATTCTCTGCAAACATAAAACAAACACAGGCAGCCAAAGCAGATATATGGCGATACATAATGATATGGGAGTATGGAGGAATCTATAGTGATATGGACAGCTCACCAAATACCTTCAATGTTGATTCCATAGCGAATGAAGATGATGCCTTCTTCCCATTAGAAAAGTTAGGTATACCAGCTCAATATTGGTTCGCGGCTAGTCCACGACATCCAGTCATGTATCTAAGTGCCAAACACTCATTACAAACAATGGCATTTCGTACTGACATATCGGATAATAATGCTGCAAAGACTACCGGACCCGGCGCGTTCAAGACGGGTTTTATTCTATTTCAACAATTTAAAGGTATAGATACCACAGGATATGTCGATGAGGGTACCTACACTGGTGCACATGATCGTACTGTTAGAGTCGTTGGTTCTAAAAGTAATGAAAATGAATGGATAATAAGAGAAGGAGTCAAGGGTAAAGGAGGGAATTATGAAGCCATGGGTATGACACGGTTTCATGACACGAAAGGCAAATATAAGCAACTTCATAATGGTATCGTTGGATGTTTAGATCAAAGATATAAGATGCATGTTGAAATGTCAGCAGATTGGGTTAATATAGTGTAATATGGTAGGGTAGGAAATAGGCTTAGGCTTAACTTAATGTGCGTCTTTATATAGGTTATGTAGGTACTTTCTTCATTATGATATGATGAAAAACTACGAGCAAAGTCTTTACTCAAAAGCAGGTAATGGAGGTAGTTCTGGTGAAACGTATGGACACTTTCCAATGTAGTAATTCCACCGAGCTTCAAACAATCGCTTGGCGTATTCATATAACCATATATCTTTCGGAACATACTTGCTAATCTTCTTTTTAGTCTCTTCTGTTGGGTGTGGATATCGCATCTTATTAGCCCTAGGGAGTACGGGCGTGTCATCCAATCCTAATGTAATTTGTAATAGCTTCATACTTCGATCAACATCTTCTAACAAACCAAACCAAACTGTACTCTCTAATCGTTGTGCTGCTAATAGGCATGCTGCTGTTTTATTCTGTCGTAGATATATCTTTTCATCAGTTTCCTTACCATCTGATGCTACCCAATGTCCATCACTTGTTGGAAAGATGCCCGTTAGGAAGTCCGAGCCACTTTCACCATCAAAAATAGGCTGGTACCACGTCTTGTTTGGTGTATCTAAATACTCATCGAAGGTTTCATAGAGAAACGAGGCATTCTGTTTCTTCGCCCACGGTAACATCTTGGAAAAGTAGAATTGTGAAGCAGCTCTAGAAACAGGATGACGAAGAAATGTAATAACATCTGCTTCTATTTCATCATGTTTATCATTATAACTACCACCACGAAGATGACTTTGTTGTTGCTTCTTGGTTTGAATCTGCTGTTGTATATAGGAATAATCATAATGTTTCTCACCGATATATATTCTATGTTGACATTTCAATATATTACCTAATAATTCATCTACTGAAGTACCACCCGCCTTTCCTATATGTAGAAAGTATATTGAATTGTTTGTATCTGCTATCTTTCTTGGTGGTAGATGAGATGACGATATTCCTCTCTCATTGTAACTTTTGTCACATTCGATAGATGATTGTTTGAACCATCGAGGTGGTAACTTTTTGAACCATTGGGGTGGTAACTTGGATAAACAAAAAGTTTCATTCTTTTGAATCTTAATCTTTTGTACTCTTGCACTTTGAGGGGTCATACCAACTTGTCTTTGTGTGAATGGTTGGACAATGTTATTAATTTCTACTAAATTTGATGTACTGCTTATCAGTTTGTTGTCATCTATAGCCGCGGTACTGAGCTCAATATATATCGAATTCAAATTGTATATAAAGAAACATATCACAATGAAAGTTATTGCAATAAGTTGATATTGTTTGATGATTCCATAGCTTGATTTATGGCGTAGGTGCATACTTATGTTTTTAATCCAAGGATACTCGGGCAGATCTGTCATAAGCCTCAGAGAGTCTTCACTATCTTAATAGGTGTGTTATTGCGCTCCTCTAGCTTGACCTCTATCTGTAACATATCAGCAATAGACCCCATTAAACCAGGGGTTAAACAAGTAGTAATCTCTCTGCGGTCGTCATTGGCCATAGGCTACAAAAGTTGCCCATGACAAAAGATAGCTACATACTCAGGGAGAACAGTTGACTCGCCACGATTCCCACTTCGATTTTATGAGAGTGGATATTGACCTTTGCTTTGAGTTGGTATTCAATATGGATAACGGTGGATGGTATACCCGAAAGCGGAAGGCAGCATCTTCATCATCAGATGGTGCTACTAATACCGGTGATAATGATATATCAGTCGCCGCCGCCAAGAAAATATCTGACGAATCATCAAACAACTCTAACATTCCTAAATCTTTGCAACCTTTCCTTGGTTGGACAAAACTAACTGCATGTCATACACGTCCACGTAAGAAGAGACGAGTGGATAATACTTGGGATCGTGATGAGGGGTTGAAAAAGGTTACCGGGCGTGCTGTGGTAAGTATGTAGTATATATCAATGTAAAAAAGTGTGCATATCTTGTGCACATAATTGATATTTTATATAACCATGCACCGACTTATAACTTATATATCTTTATGTGTATACACCCCCTTTGCAGTTTTTCATCCATGATCCACGTCCAGGTGAATCAGATGATAAAGATGAGAGTAAAATATGGTTCCAAGGTCGATTCTTCCCTTCTATTGGAGGCAGTACCAATGCCAATAATGCACGAGGTGCAAAGAAATCTATCTCGCCAACATCTGTACTATCATCTTCTACTCATGATGCCGCTGCAACTCCAAACTTTCGAATGGATAATTCATGGGGATTATTGGCAACACAAAATGTTGTAGTTGATGAATGCTTGACTTGTTCGGAGGGTGGATATCGTGAATTGGATATAACATTTATTCAACTAAAGACACAAAATTCAAGTAGTATGAGATCAAATAATAGTAGTTCTAATAACAAGAAGAAGGTACGATGGGTATCACAAGATGTTGTATGGACAGGGGGTAACATGATGATGCTCAGTACTGATCCATATACTTCATCAACAACATCAATATCAACAGATGAACCAGGTATGAAATTTGATACACACAAACTAATGGAGGGTGAAAAGGCAATAGAGGTTGCAACCAAATACTTTCCCTCGATGGTAAAGCGATTACAAATTCACAATGTTACGAATGATAATGATGATGAATCAACTGATAATATGATGGATGATGCTATGATTCTTATTGGTGATATGGAGGTTGTTGCTCCAGTGTCTTTTGTTAATTGTAATCGTCCTAGGGTTGGCTTTGCTCATCGTCTGGGCAGTAGGGATGACTCGTCAGATGATGACGGGCTATGGAATGATTGAATTGGGATAAGAGGTATTCAGTAGGTAGCATTCTAAATAGAAGCAAGTTGACCGGGACTGTTGGGTTTAGAGATATTTCCGGTAGGAGAGATAATCTAAATAAGAGTTCAATATGATCTTCATTGAATTCTTTAATCTTCTGTCATTATTTTAGACCCCACGAGACTTTAATATAGAATCGCACCGACTCATCAACCACACAACATTAGGCATACTCTTATTGTATGAATTCTTATTCATAGTTCGAGCACATCCATCTTTGTCATCCTTATCAACTGGCTCAAAACGTGACCAGGCATATGCTATCACTAGCCTGCACATATCTAGCACTGCCGTTTCGTATTGCACCATAAAAGTATCAAAGCTATACTGTTCCATGGCCTCATCAGCAGAGGCATATGCCCCATATTTAACTAGATATTGTTGTAATTCCTCATAGTAGTACCGAAGAAGATTGCTTTCCCCGCCATCAACGAGTAAATCGGCATATACTGCAGCCGAAATGAAGTGAGCAATATCAGTAGCCGCCAATCCAAATCCAGCCCACTGGAAGTCAATCAAACCCACTTCCAAGTTGTTGGATGAGCTTGATGACTGACGGAAGAACAAGTTCGCCTGCTTTGGGTCACCTAAATTGATTAGAGGGGTGGTTAGTAAACAGACACATCATATGCACAAAATCTTGAGCTTCAAAACAATTTAATATCCTCCATATCCATGATATGTGTAGGCCAACTTACCATGTGTATAGGTTCGATACTTTTTGTATTCATCTTTTAATTCGTCAACAGCAAATGGATGAGCTAGTCTGCCATTCTCTTCGGCAACAGATTCAAGTCTTTCTCCAAGGTTATCCCAGTAATCAAAAGACTCAAGTTCCTTTTGACATTTCAGTTTACTTGATGCCCAACCTTTGGCTACGTCTTGGCATTGGTTGAGGGTTTGAAGTTTAGGTTGTACGTAACTTGCTGATTCCCATACACCACTCTCCAGCTCGGTGGTTGCCTCTTTATCATTATAAAAGGTCGACCCTTCCCAAAAGAAGGCATGCAGCTTAGCAAATGTTGTTAATGTAGCTTTGACCTCGTCTTCACTTTGTAGAAGCCATCGTTGACTCCATCCATCTGATGGGGCAAAGTCTTCCAGCAGTAGACTGAACTTAGATTCGATAGGGTTTGCGTCATTAGGTAAAAGTTTGGCATCGTAACACTTGGGTATCCTTAACCCTGCCTTATCAATCACTTGTTTACAAGCTTGTGAGGCAAGGAAGGAGGTCTAGAAGGTAGAAGATGAGCATTGATATATGAGGTACATATTTGCACATGCCTTCAGTTCAAATGATTGAATAACTCCTACGCTTACCTCCACCTTGTAACTATTCACATCTCTAACAAGTTTATGAGGTGCACTCTTCATCTTGGCACGGGCATGATCTAAATGCTCAAATACAATACGCTTATAGAAAACTGTATCTCCCGATGGTTGAAGGTGTATCCTAGATGCATTAGACATCAATCCTCTTACTGCTGTATCTTCCGGAGAGTGATATGATTTGATAGTTCCTTCTATACTACTACCCATTGCTTGTTGAAAGTAGTCAGGAGTAAGAAGATAACCATCCAAGTCCCTCGTAATATCAACACATTGTGAACCACTAAAGCTTTCAATATCTAATCCATTCAATATAGATAATACTTCCTTATTGCCACGCATATTCTTGACTAAATCATCATGTAGATGGTTCGATCCTGGTCCCGAAGCGACTACTCCCATCTTATTCCCAAGTTCTTTTGTATTGTAAATTAGTGGCTCTCCAAAGTAGTCAGTAACTTTACCACCTAGTGAGCTAAGGATTGCCGTAGGTGCCGCTGTATCCCAAAGAGATGTTTTGGTATGTAAAAGTGATAGAGTTGTTGTTCCTTCAGCAATCTTCAGTAGCTTATTTCCTGTTGCACCAACTACTTGACGAGTTATACCGCCATGAAAGATCTTTTCGGCTAAGTCCACTGCCGATCGAACACTTGCTGAGTCGCCAGAGGACACGGTGATTTCATCACCATTTTGATATTGCCCCATTCTAGGCACTACATAATTGATAATATCATTCACCTCGGATAAAGTGTTAGTATTCTTCTTTGTACAAACTTTGCCAATTCCTTTCCCGACTAAGCCGAAGAGTACTTCTGTTGAATTGTTATCATTTGTTGTTGGGAATGGTAATCCTACAGCCCCCATCAATGGTGTTCCTTTGTATGTCACACCAATTAGAGTTTGTACATTTGGCAATCTTCCCTCGACAAACTCTCTCGTACCGTCTAATGGATCCACAAAGACAGTAAGTAAGTTCATATCCAACTCATCCGGCGGAGGTTCATCAGTTTTACCATCATTTCGTTTAATCCATTCATAATTTACTAATAAGTCGTTCTTTAATGCATATTGATAATCTGTATCGACTTCCACAGATTCATCCTCCTCACCTACGATGTGTAACTTTGGATATGAACCAAGTATTGATGAAACGATAACTCTTTATAAAGAGTTAGTGTGAGAGGAAATAGACATAATCATACACACACGTATACATACACAACTCACCGTTGAGCAGACGTGTCTGCGATTGTAAGCGCAGAACGAGCATCTCCTTCTTCTTTAAACTGGATATTACCACTGCGTGCAGTATCGGCTAAAGTTGATATAGTATGTGCTCCATGTGTGGCGGCATGTATTAAAGTTGATAAAAGTTGTTCAGTGTTTATGGTATCGGATGACTTAGTAGCTTGTAATTTGGTTGACATTTTATGAGCTGAATGAGTACTGGGGATGTGGAATGCAATAGTGAAGGGTATTACTGTAGCGAGTATCGATAACAATAGCAATAAAGCCGCCATTGCAACCACAACCGCACATTAATTATGAGAGTTTTCATGTCAAAATTAATTGAAAACTCTCACAGATCCATTCATTTTATTTAGGATGAACTGCATGGCAACCTACTCTACTAATCGTGATTATGATGAGGCATATCATCTTCATAAATGGTCTCCAATACTAGAAAGAAAGGGAAATCTAAAGGATACATTATATTGCAAAAGTTACACAAGATGTGCACTAAAAACTACTTTATCTTTGCTACACCACAATCCAGTATTCGCACTATATCTATCACTATCTGTTTTATTTAGAGTTTCAAAATGTACAACGACTAATTTACTTCTTCTTCATAACAATACACTCTCTTCACACACAAGTCTACTTTCGATGAACAGCGGCAACATCCAGCGAGGGATCAATATATGTATTATCAAAACAATCATCATCATCTTCCTCACCCAACTGCTGAGTCACCCAAGTACTAGGGTTAGCCCAGGCAAAGTTCTCTTCTACTCCAAGCAGATTACGTCCAAGCTCAATGCGGAACAATCCCATCTCGCCCCAATATTGTCCCCATGAATTCCTTATTATCCAATGTTGTTTATCTCTTTTCTTATCGTATCCCCAGCCTACGATTGATACACCATGAGTGTGTGTTGTATTAAGTAACTTGCGATCGTCGTCGGAACCGAGAATACCTCCCGTGTAGTTCTCGATGAACATAGCATTGATTGACGTCTTGATTGGCCCTCTGATAGATATGGGTAGAGAGGTGAGAAATTGTAACAGAACAGAAACAATGCACACGATAAAATACCAAACATACCTGGCATAAATCTCAGCTTGGATAGCATGTATATTACCCGGCTCGATCATGCCGTATTCTGATATGCTAACCTTTGGTATCTTGTCCTCTGGTACTGCCTTGCAACCATAATCATCAGTCGTCTCATCCTCTCCACCAACACTATTATCAACATTGCCATCCTTATCCAGCACAACGTCTTCATCTCCATTGTCTTTACTACTACTCCCAACTTCTCCATCACTTGTAAAGCCAGTACATGTTCTGCAAATATTCCATGCATTATCACAATTAGTTAATCCTCTCACCTCACTGCAAAATCCCTCCTCACTATCATCTGAGCACGCTACATAACTTAAACATGTATCACCAACAACATAACCTAACTTTTCATGTATATATTTATACGCCCTCAATGAACTACCACCATGACAAGAAAGGTGACCATGCTTTTCTGAGTTTTTAGGTCCACAATTTAATAGATGTTGTACCGACAAATCTAAATCAGGCCCAACTGGAGGTCCTAGTTCACCCAATCTACCAGTTGGTACATCATCACTAGTTTCTTTATTATGCATCATGCCACTATCTGTTTTAGAATCTTTGTCTTTCGTAGTACTAGTTTGTTGTATATCCAATTTATTATTTGCATTATGTCGTTGACATACGGGATGCTTTGGACGTTTATAGGAACGCATGATTTTAACACGGTCAGCTAATGCAGATAATGCAGCATGAGCCCAACACGAACCACAGTACTGTGGTATATGTTGATTCCTCATTCTAGTCAAGTATGAACTACCGTTTATATTACCCCAATTAAATTCTAATGGTAGTTCATGTTGTTGAATGTAAGTATGAGGCAATGCATTAATAATATATTGCAATGATGATTCATCGTCGTTTGATAAATGTAAATAATATGGAATGGGTTCATCTTGAGCTGATGTATTATGTTGGATAATTGATATAAGAAGGAGGAGTAGGATTATATTGATACTGATACTCATACTCATGTTAATTGATCTCAAAATTCGCTTTAAGTATATCCCAGGTTATAAGAGTATCCCGTGATGAGATCCTTACTCTTCACTACTACTTGCGGATGGATTTGCTCTGCAGCTATCTATTTGCTATGCCCTAATTCTTCTCTAGACTTCTTGCCTTTCCTTTGATACCTATGGTAACAACAACAGACAACAAAAGAACAAGTCTTCAAGAAACAATTTCAGTTTTGTTGTTGAAGTTGTTGTATCTTAGCCGGTATCCTAGCCTCTTGATTGATGATGTTTCAAGAGTGTGAAATGAGACGGCAGGAGTACTAAGTGTGAAGCTCAGTGTTTAGCATAGTCCTTTTGTATCAATCAGTATTGCTTTATAGTTACATTGGGCTCTACTTACACTATCATGACGCCCCTTCCACTCCAAACTTCTAGATTGATCAACTCAATTTATACCCCTACTCGTCAAAAAACACCCCTCCAACTAATCCAAGTTCGTCCTAAGCCAATGAATCCTCCAAGAATGAGTACTCAAACCTAAAATCACTCTTAATCCTTTGGCACCAACCAGTTTCATAATCAAAGTAAACATATG
>Ga0075439_12186_pt1 | contig 13138 bp, 6 predicted proteins | sample MintriSingleCell_FD_74264 | JGI IMG/M metagenome (GOLD analysis project Ga0075439, IMG submission 74264) | Marine eukaryotic communities from Monterey Bay, USA to study complex ecological interactions - Minidiscus trioculatus JGI Plate_4_G5... | ecosystem: Environmental > Aquatic > Marine >... | reverse complement strand
AAGAGGGAAAAGAAAAATGGTAATGGCGAGTAAACGTATCCTCACATGCACTCACCACTAGATGATGAAGAAACAGAAAGCACAGCGCTCTCATGATGTACCTTATATTGATTCCTGATTTGATAGTTGAGATTATTATGGTGTACAGCTGAGCTCTTCCGACATTGATATCTCGCCTAGAGCGGTTAGTTTACTCAAGAGAAGGTTTACTGCAAGTAGAAAGAAGGATACCCTAGAGGATACCGCTCAAGAAAAACCAATGACTCCCTCTGAGCTATTTATTGCAATGAGCAATATGAATCGTCCATAGCAAATGGTATACCGATAGTACACTCCCTAAACCTATTTTTAACGGGCTTTCCAATGATAGTAGTTTCATAGTGTCAAAGTGAGTATATATTGAACCCGATGTGCTAAAAGATAGAAGTCTGCATAATTTTTTTTTAATGTTGAATAGCCACACGCTCGAGTTTCTTAGATGGATGATGTGTTCAATGTCACTCCGGTATCATAAGACATTGCAATTTACCTTATTTGATCATATGATATACCTCTCTTGTATAACAAACCGGAATGCGTGGTTGTTGCATAATAGACAATTTGGCTGCTGCTTTCTTATCTATTTTGATGTTCTTTTTTGATCACATCTTGTTTCATATGTTGCAATGTGTACTATCCAGATCAAATGGTATACCGTCAATACACTTACTAAACCCAATTTTAACAGGCTTTTCATTTCTAAACTCACTGTAAGATGATTCGGGCTACATTTTGACTTATACCCATCAATAGCAAGACATTAAAAATTTTTGAGAGTGGAAAATAGGTGTAATACTTGTAATAGGGATAGTGCAAAAGAGAGTGTACAATACAACATACATACGATATGGCAAGCCACATTAGAGGTGACGATGATGTTCTTGCTTTACTTAATGAGATGACTGGCAGCGGCGACGGCGTATCATCTAATCTTCCCGAAACTTCTGCTGCTAATACACGTGATGTGGATGATGCCACTACTCACACACATAACGACAGCAGCAGCAATAAAGCATATACATCACTACTATCAGCATACAAACTAAGTCCACCAACAAACATACACGTTGAAATCATCCGTCATCGTGCACATGAAAAGTTTAAATCAAACTTTTATGAGTTATTTCGTAATTGTGTTGCCTCACATCAATCAACATCGGTATCGACCAACATGACGAGCAGTTCTACTACTAATAAAGACGATATCAGAAATCAATGCATACGATCAACAATTAACAAACTATGGAAAGCAATGCCAGTACATTCTATATGGGAACGATTTCAATTTACATTGAAATCTTGTGAGGCTGATTGTGTTCGTGAGGTTCATAATCAACAATCCAACTTTATACAACCTTGGTGTTCAATATCTGCTACTATATCGAATGACCAACTGATACAACATCTAATTAATCCAAGTATACATGAAATACAAGCATATATACTCCATGGACGGAATAATGGTACAATTTGGGAACCTTTGTTGCCAGTTTCCACCATCTCTTCATCGTCTACTACTTCCGGTCATCATGAAGAGATTAATCAAAAGTATAAACAGGCAACATTACAATTATTACAAGAGGAGATTAAATTCCAAATGAGGAGAACATTCAAACAGTTGATTGGACCTGGAAGAAATAGTAATAAGGGTAGTGAGATTCTTTCACTTGATAAACTCTACGATACATTATTGGGTGGAGAAGATAATATGACTGATGATGGCAAGAAAAGAAAGAAGAAGGAATCAAAGAAGAAGAGGAAGGACAAACACATAGATAACGTCAACAAGGAAGAATATGTACTCCAAACAATATACAAATCAACATCATTAACAAAGTTGACAAACAAATTACATAAAAAAATCATGTATTTGGCCGAAGATAGTTATAGCATCAACTTTATAAATGAATTGAGCAAATTTTGTAATCGATTATTGATTGAAGAACAACATCAGAGTAATAATGGAGGAGGAGGTATGAGCAAGAAGAAGAAGAAGAAGAAGCGTAAACAAAAGTCGAGTAGTAGTATGCCAAAGATTGCACTTGTGGAGAATGATAATAGTACAAGTGGCAGTAGGAAGACCAATAATCAACAGCAGCAACAGCAACTAATGGTATCATTCCAAGGAATATCACTACGAATCAATCAAGTACACAAGAATAAGCTATATTCAATGTATCAACATAAACTATCAACTCTATTACCTCCTGGGGAAGTAGACATGATTGATGAATATCTACAACAATTTCCAAAGTTACTATTTAACATACTATTACGATATGACGCATTAGAGGGAGCAGGATTACAATCTGCTATACCATCATCAGTCTTTGATTATCTAAATAGTAGATTTGGATGTAACTTTGAATGCTTTGCAAGTCCATTCAATTGTTGGTTGGAAGAAGAATCAGTATCATCCTCCAATGGCGGCAGTAGTAGTAGTTTGGTAAGAGGAGGGAACTTCGGTAGTGTATTTGCTGATACTGATGCTTTGTTTGGTTCAAGAGGTAGTTTCTTTGGTATGGACTTTGTAAATATGGCCGCTGGGGATGGAGGAGGATGCTTTCAAGCTAATCCACCTTTTGCATCGGAGTTTATTCAACGAATGTGTAATTATATGCATCGGTTCTTGGGTGATGACAAAGATAATGATGGCAGCAAGAACAAGAAGACGACACCACTAATGTTTGTAATCTTTGTACCAGCATGGTCAGAAAGTATTGGTTGGAAGACACTCTCCTCATCACCTCATCTAACAAAGCATATCCTACTAAGTCAAAAGGATGATATACACTACTATTCAGAGGGTACACAACATCGTCGTACATTAGATAATGGTGGTCCATATCGTATAGCTTCCTTTGATACAAGCGTCTTCTTTCTTCAGAATGAAGCGGCTAAGAAGAAGTGGCCCTTATTAGAGGATAGTGATGATGAGACTAGGCTCAAAGCTGCCTTTGCCATGAATACAGTGGACGAGAAGAAGAAGGTGGTGGTGAAGAAGATTGATGGTACCCAAAAGAAGAAGAAGAAGACGAACTCAAAGTCAAGTGTGAATCCCGAAGAGCCGATGGAGAAACAGCAACCGCGTGATAATGCATCAGCCATATCAGACAAACAAAAGAAGAGGAAGAAGAAGCATAATCAAGGCTCATCAAAGAAGAAGCGGCTCGTATCCGGTGGTAATGATGAAATGTCTATTCTTCAGTCTATGGGTATACTAGATGAGAGTGATGTGTCGAAAGTTGAGGAGAAGGGGGAAAGCGGTAAGAAGAAGAAAAGAAGACATAAACGATAAGCCAAGATGAATAATTGATCTACTCTGGATTGGTATATGGTTTTACTTTGTATGTTGATCAACTTTCTCTGGCCTTTGCTCTCCGCATGGCTGCCTCTCTAGCGTATGCTTCATAGTCAAACTCTTCTTCCTCGTCTTCAGATGATGAGGATGATGGAGGAGGAGGTGCTTTTCTTTTCCTATCGTTTGTTGACGAATATACTGGTGCTTTCTTCTGTACCACTTGTACTTCATCGTCACTAGAGGAATCATCCTTGGTATGAGAAGCCGCTGCTCTTTTTGCCAGTAGCTTCCGTTTCATTTCATCGAAACCCTCATCCTCATCACTCGAACTATCACCATATATATTCTTCTTCATTTTAGAAGCCTCTGTCTCCATAGATGCTTGTTGCTTCTTTTGCTCCTTCTTCTTGACAGCTGCTGCCGCTGCCGATACCTTGGCTCTTTTGCCATTTGCACGTTGTAATGTCTCCTCTGATTCCTTGACACCCTCGTAGTCTGAGTCGGAAGTATCTTGTGTCCGTTTTGTATGTTGTTGGTAGTTGAGCTGCCGTGGTTTTGCCTTGGCAACCCTATCACTGGTTTTTGATGCAGTCTTCTTCTCCCCCTTTTCACTGCTCTCTGCCAATACTAAACACTCATCATAGGGCGAACCAAGTGTTTTAATACAAATACTAACACCCTTGACACTACCAAAGTCAACATTCCTTGTTGAATCTCTAATCTTAGCAAAAGCTTGTTTTGGATTAGGATGCCTTGTATTGGGTCTTTGTCTGTAGAGAGATAGATGATCACATGGCCTTTTGCCTCCCAATGAGGGCAAGCCAGTGATTTGAGACAATAGAGACTTTAGACATTGAATACTCTGCTTGTCTAGCTGTAAATAACATCCTGCATCCCAAGGGCACCAGCCTTGGAAACTAATCTCTGTGCTATCAAACTGACCTGAGAATGATAAGCCACGAAACTGATCACTCGTCAAGTTTCCATCGTACATTGTCACATGCCGTGTACCATCCATTTGTAGACAATGTTGAATATCCGCGTGGCATGCCTCTTTACACTTGGCTAATCCTTGCTCAAACTTAGAGCCGTGTTCTTCATGAATGGCCATATAAATGATGTACCTCTGGGCCTTGTTTGAATTAACGAGTGGTGGGGATCTTGTTGGTTTGATTGGGATAATATCTTGTGTTCGTCTTGTATGTTGTTGATAATTGTTTGTCTGCGGGAGTTTTGCCTTGGCTAAAGTTGCACTGCCTCTCTTTGCCTCCAACGAAGGCGGTGGCTTCACTGTAACCTCGACGATGATACCAAAGTGATCTGATAAGTAATCACCCTCAACTTCCACGGGAGTATTCCCAATCAAATCAAACCTAGTAACAGATACTTTATTTCCCTTGACATAGCATCGATCATATCTAGCACGATTCCGAAATCCATTCTCGTGGTAAGGATTCACGAAAACATTCCAGGGGTACTTTGATTCATTGTTTGATCCCACCACCTTCCATGCATCGTCACCAGCTATTCCTTCAATCTTTTTATCTTCGGCAACACGCATATTCATATCTCCAATGGTTATAACATTGTTGCATTTCCTTGAGAGGCTACCAACTAATGATCTGATTGATTCTTCTCTGGCTGCAGCTCCATTATTGAAAGGGGCTAGATGACTTGATGAAATGGCAATGTTTGTTTTGTTTGGTAAGGTAATTAATGTTGCAACTGATGGTAATTGATTGTACGAATCCAAGAGTCGAGGAGGTGTACTCATTGAATCTCCTTCTTGTAGGAAATCTTTCCGTACTAGCAAGTCGACTGTTCCACAATGACTCGTAGCACTTCCAACAGACGTGTAACCATAAGAACCAAACGTTTTAGTACCCCAATATGAATCAGGTGTCTCTTGTAATGCAATCACATCCGGGAGATATGTTGAATGGTTAAAACACTCATCTCGGATTAGGTTGGATGATTCTCTCATCCGTTGGAGAGGATTGGGTGCTCTTGCTGATATTGGGTTATCAAACTCGGACACGTTCCATGAGACTAATGTGATGGGTGTACTTGAATCACTAGAGGTTGAATGATCACGAAATGACAGCTTGCCATTTGGTTTGATCTCTGGTTTGGCCTCCGGTTTCTTATCACCATCATCATCCAATAAACTACTATTTGTTTTCGAAGTCTTTGCCTTCTTCTTTGTCCTTCTCTTGGGAAACTTGACCTTTAAATCATTTAATGTTTGGAGAAATACTCCTTTATTCCTTTCATTAACATCCACAAGAGTCAACCGCACGGCAATATTTAACGTGGTACTTGTAGTTCTGATCAATGATACATTGTCAAGTCTCATTCGATTGGCATCCAAGTGAGGAGACAGGAAGACGTTCACACTTTGTTTGATGTATCCAACAATACCACCACGTCCATTCTTACAAACGATTGCCTTATCATCAACATGATTAGTAGGTTCACGTTCCAGAGTAAGCCTGTCTAATGCTACTAAGTTCTCCTCCCGATGTTGCACTCCAACGATGATGAGTTTCAGCCCTGTACATATTGTTTGATCTTCATTCAGTGTCGGATGATCAGTTGTGGATGATGATGACGATTCAGCCATGCAATGCGGGAAACACCGTGGACACCCTGTCGAATTAGTACACGTTTCATGTGCAGTTACTAATGTGGTACAATCTAAATCCTTCGATCCGCCACAATCATATGTCGTGGTGCGCATCTTTTTACCGCCACCACCAGAGGAAGCATATATGTTGAGATGTGTAAATGCATCTAACTTGAAATTCATGGGCTTCAAAGAATTCTCGCCAATCTTAATATCCCTCAATAATGACTGCCGGACACGTAATACGTCATTCTTATCTGTAAAGTCTGGACAATAGATACATACTATATAGCATCCTCCATTACCAACAGGCTCGTCACTAAGGGAATCAGAAGTCAATTCCACACAGTGGTCAGACAAGCATAAGTATCCAAGAAGAGAGGTAGGTGGAGGGGGGGGGTTAGTATTTGTTAATAGAATTTCAAAACCATATGATATGCACAAAAATCAATCCACAGCCAGTAGTGAGTATACATTCATCATTTGGTTTCACAAACAGGACCTAATGCCACAAATAAGAATCCTTGTGCTTACCTGATCTTGGAGGTGCATCCTAATTGTGAGTGTAATGTTGCATTACGTATACGTGGCCAATCTTTTTGTACATTCGCTGGACTTATATCAATCAACCACTATCCGATTCAAATGGTGACAAGCATATTATCCAAGAAGAGAGGAAGGTATAAAGGTTACTATATATTAGCGGAAATGTTAAACATGTATATCATAAGCCATTTGGATCGAAGAGGAGCGTCCTAATCCATTCTTCTGCTTACCTTGCCAGTAAGTACATTATGCTTCCGTGCTAGCTTAACTAATTGTTCATGTGTGTAATTCGAACCTACGCATATCCAAAAAGAGAGAGGAGGATTAGTTTGTGTTAAAGTGCAAAACCACAACATATGCACAACAACACAGTCTTACCTGATAATGAACTGCTAAATTCAGCCAGTAAACGATCAACATCATCTTTACTATCAACTCTACTATTTGTACCAGTAGGATTCTTTACCCATATCCAACCACCATCGTTGTGTACATGCTTATTTGTATCTATGAGATTATTATTGATTACTTGAACTTGTCCGTCTAATGATACGTTGCTACTTGCACTACTCCTCACGCCGCTCATACTCATCTGATTGATTGATCTACCCTGTATACTATTTGATTGTGAGTTTAACATTGAAGAAGAGGTACCATTCATAGACTGCTGCTGGTTAGAACTAGAAGGATTGTTTTGTTGTGAGAGAAGATAACGTTTGTGCTTCTCGGCACGTATATCTGCTAATGACATGTTGCTTTTGTTGCTACTGTTTGATGTCGACGTAGAAGATTTTTTACTATCCACTGTTTTCTCAACATTTCCATCTGTTGCAGATACTCCAGTCTTATCGATATCGCTGCTACTTACTTTGCTACTAGCAACACTTTCAGCTAGTGAACTACTTTGCTGACCATTCGCCACACTACTGCTGCTATCCCCAGTACCACTGAGTATAAATGAGATTGCATTCTCTAAAATACCATTCGATGATTGTAATGCCTGTATACATTGACTTTTATTAAATCCCATTGACATTAATGTGGCTATCTTATCATTGTTATTGTTAGTAGTTGCTATGTTATGGTTGTTAGCATAGCTATTTTGGACAGTAGATGACGTGGATGCGTTGTTAGTGCCGATAAATTCCACTTCGTCATCTAATGAATCATCATCGTTATTATTGGTATTATCATTGTCATTTGGTTGTTGTTGCAATGAAAGAGCAAGTGCAGCTTGTAATTCATCTTCATCTTCTGACGACTCTATTGTGATCATTTTCTGTAACTCATTGTGCCGTAAAACAAACCAACTCAATACCAAAAACTGACGACCAACAAGATAACAATAAGATTGAATGTATAAGAAGATTGCTTGATCTGATATCTAGTTACACCTTTGCGTTATGAATTACAATGCAAAGCAAGTTGGTGATAAAAATCGTACAACTTTTTCTTCTACTTTTTTGTCTTGGCAACTATTTAGGCGGTTCATTGAGCGTACGCGGGGATTTATATACTTCTTCGTATGCTTCCTAATGATAGCAACGAGGTGATATCGGATTGTTTGTAAGGCCGTGGAGGGTAATAGCGGCGCAGATATTGCTAATATTGAGAGCTCATTTTTATTATCGTACTGTAATTGTAATAAATGATATTCCACTTGTAAGCATCTCAACAAAATTCTCCAAAATCTCGCCTCTCGCCATGTTGAGATTGCACTAGCCAATACACCGTCTACGATATCCGATATACCGTCTACATATACTATTGCAATATCTGTTTGATCTATTAGTTCTTAAGGTATATTCATATATTTACTACGTACCGGCCGGCGCCGCTGCGACACAAAAAAATAAGATGATGTAATTATACGATATGATGATGTAGTAGGAAGATATCTCTAGATGACAAATGAGTATGAGTATGCCTGATAATGACATTATATCGGTATGTGCCAATTGTGGTAAGGGCGAGGAAGAGAGTGACAATTTAAAAGCATGTACAGCATGCAATCTAGTGAAATATTGCAATAGAGAATGTCAAATTGCACATCGTAAACAACACAAGAAAGAATGTCGAAAACGTGCCGCTGAATTACATGATGAAAAGCTATTCAAACAGCCTCCACCAAAAGAAGATTGCCCTATTTGTTTCATACGTTTGCCTGCACTTCCTACGGGGGGGTAAATACTTTTCATGTTGTGGAAAGACGATATGTAGTGGATGCGTTTATGCCCCTGTTTATGACGACCAAGGCAATGAAGTTGATAAACTTTGCCCATTTTGTAGAACCCCATTACCTGATTCAGAAGAGGGGATAGCTGAAAGGTATGAAAGACGAATGCAAGCTAATGATCCAAAAGCAATCAAGCTTGGAGTGTGGTATTTTGAAGGGTTGAGCGGACTGCCACAAAATCATACAAAGGCATTAGAACTTTACCACCGGGCAGGAGAACTTGGTTATGCTAAAGCATATACAAACATTGGAATTACTTATCAATGTGGTAGAGGTGTGGAAGTTGACAAGAAGAAAGCTCAACATTACACTGAGCTAGCAGCCATCGGAGGAGATACATTGGCAAGACATAACCTAGGCATTGAGGAGGAGATTGCTGGCAATGATAATAGAGCTATCAAACATTATATGATTGCTGTGAGAGATGGGCAACCTAAATCTTTGAATGAGATTCAAGAGCTACACTCGAAAGGATATGCAACAAAAGAAGATTACACAAAAGCATTACGATCTTATCAAACATACTTGGATGAGATCAAGAGTGATCATAGAGATAGAGCTGCTGCATTTAGTGATGAATACAAGTACTATTAAACATATATAGAATGGGTACTACGAATAGGGGGCATCTTATTGTATTGTATATGGCTTGCTGTTACGATATGGTAATATACTTTTTGTGCATAAGATGTGCACAAAATTTTGTTGCAACTACTTAGACAGTATTGAGCGTACGCAGGGATTTATATATGTTGTCTACTTCCTAATGATAGTGCTCATATGATATCGGAGTGTATTGTGTGGCAAGTTATAGAATCGGCGAGGCGGCCACTGCAATATTTTTTTTTATAAGACATTCCACTTGTAAGCATATCAAAAGCAAAACCAAATTCATCACAAAATCTCTACTGCAATATCGTAGCTAGCAACGCCGTCTATCTAGTAGCCAATCAACCGCGTATTTTACTGCAATATCCTTGCAATCTAATTTGTAAGGTGTATATCGTATTATCTACCGCCGCCGACTAGCCATAATTTGGCGATATTGTACAAAAAAACACTAACAAAATATACAACTAGATACAACTTTTGACGGTGCACCTAATTGCAATACCAAAATAAGTAATATCATATATACGTCTACAATACCATACCAACAACCTCCGTCATCATACTGATACTTATCGTATAGCTACTAATAAATAGTATATAGTTTCTTCATCCACTTTGTTTTGTAAACACAAGACTTGAAACCATCGGTGCACATCACAATAACAAACACTCATTCAAGAGTCAAGAGGGTGTTATATCAGGTTATATCGTATATGGCATATTATTAGTATAATCAAGCATCATATCCAACTGGTATTATATTCAAGTATGGTAACAGCCAAGAAGAAGAAAGGTAGGACAGCAGCGTAAAATAGCAAAAACAAACAAGAATAACGTATTAATTGCAACAATTACTGCGGGTATTCGGAAGGCTGAACATGCTGCTACAGAATTACTATCATTCAGCCCCTCCATTTCAAATCCAAATGAAAATGCAGCCGATGTATTCACTAATGTTTTATCCTCTGTTTTGAACTTTTTGAAGCGTTGTGAACATGAGAGCTTTGAGTTAGTGGTTGCTAGGGTTGGAGGTGATCTGGAATCCCCCGTTATGTGGATTAAGGTTCTTCTATTTGGTGCAGTGCACGTGGAATCGTGTAAGCTACAAATTGCTCAGAATATTGGCCCATTAGTTAATTGCTTCTGCAATGATACGGAGCGTCTATTCTTCATTGGAAGGAGGGGATTGGGCATTTTACAAAGCTGATTGCAGTAATCTCAGTCAGTGTAATCCATGAAAAGGTAGACTTTGTTGCGGTTGACACTCTCTTAAAGTATGATGGATTGCTTCAATCTATTGTACAGTGGAAGTTTTGGGAAGAAGAGTACCGTCCTGATATTGTGAAGGAAATAAGTGAAGCTTCAATTGAGAGTGTTCGTGTTATGGGAAACGCATTCGTCCATGCAGTAGTAAGTGACCCAAAATACTTGAGAGATGGAACCGGAGCTGTCACAAAAGAAGGCAAAACTCTTATGGATTTAATTGGTACTACACCAATTGTAAGTAAAGATTACGATCCCAACTGCAAGGCCACGTTCGTGGAAGGCTATATACGTCACTTGAAGAAGAAGAAAGAGGAAGGTTGGAAAGAAGACCTTTGTCTTATCCAAACTCTTACATTCAATGCAGACTGCGTTGATAAAAGAGTCTTATCAGAAGTTGTTGATTTAGGTTTGAGATATGCATCAGATTATCAAACAGCGTCCTTAGCTGCAAGTATATTACTTATCATGCTCTATGGGGAAAGTAGGATGCTAAGTGATACTCGTGTCTCATTCGCCATCCGTGCTGGTCTAGTTGAAATGTGTTTGAGTTTCATTGAAAGATTTGGGGTTGATAATAAACTTTATGATGTCATTCATGACACTTTGAAATGTATCTATTCTATCTCCCTCCATACGAAATCGACAAAGGCCATTGGGAGTAAGAGACATGATATAGAGGAGAAGTTGGGTAGTACAGGCATGCAAAACATCAATGGTAGATGTGCATCTTATCCTAAGATCAAGAAAATAGTTGATATGGTTAGGTCTATGCTTGATATCAATGGCTCGTATTGCTGCCGTTGCAACAAATCCCTGAGCAAGACGGAAGTAATGGAGTGCAATGGCTGTCACCGAATGTCGTATTGCTCAAGAGCTTGCCAAAAAGAAGATTGGTTGAACGGCCACAAACTGACATGCAATGAGCAGTGTTCTCGTGAGAATATCGGCAAGTTTCAAGGCATGCTTCAGCCATCAGCATTACCAGAAAATGAAAGAACTGCTACTAAGTTGAAAGAACTGGAGATAAATTTCACAATGGTTCAGCTGAAAATGTTTCTTGATCATTCAGACACAATCCTAAGCCAAGCCAAGAGTTTGGACATACCCTTGCATGATTGCATTGCAGTATTTGACCTTCGAGGTTGTCCTATGAAGGTTGAGACTTTCAGCTATACTCACGACAAAAGTGTTTTTAGCTGTTGTGATAGTGTTACTTGTGGTTGCAATAATGGCTACTTTGAATCGATTGAAGAGAGGAAAAGTTTTGAGACTACTAGATCAAAAGATAACATTACTTGTGCGTATGTTTCAAGGAGATTCATCGGGCGGGATGATATTAAAGATGGAGATAAGCCAGTTCTCTTGTTACAAAGGTTCTTCCCTCACGAGTGGCTATCGAGTAAGAATTTTTGAGGAGCAGAATATCTTTGATTTGGCTTATACGTCTTCACAGCCAGAAGACAGATGATCATCCTAAAGAGATTGGGGAGCACCAATCTCTAAATGTAAATACTCGATATATCTATCCATACATCTCTATTATTATTGCATAGCGTAGATGCAGATGTCAAAAGTACATATCATATGCACAAAAAATATATCCAAAAGTAGTTAAGGTATCTTCCAACTTTATTGCAGTTCAATGTACTGCCGTACCAACCAGGCTGTAGAAAAGGTGTACTAGAGGTACATTCGATACTTACGGGCATTAGATTGAACACCAGAACATGATATTAGAGGTCAATAAGTAAGGATCATCTCTCGCCAAAGATACCAGATTGAGAAGTATATTTCCTACCCCTTATGGAGTTCTCAAAATGAAGTAAAATCAAAAAATAAATGAACATAACCCAAAATAGTGCGACAATCTAGTGGATTTTAGTAGCAAAAATGCACGGTATCCTCAAAAAGTAGGACAAATTGTCGCACAATCATAAGATTATGTAATGTAGGTATCCTTTTTTCATAGTGCATTTGTTAACGCTTTCTACACTCTCTAAAAATGCACCGCATATTATGAAAATCGTGCGACAAATTGTCCTACTTTTTTTTGAGCCGATAACCTGTTCTGTCGACTCTTCTTTGATAACTTTACCTGCTCAATACGAGGCCATCGGAGGCTGCCGAGAGCCAATATACCGTCGTTTCTTCAAGTATTATGCATAAAGAGAAGGTATCTATACTCTTTTTCTAAGTGGAGCAACGATACCTCTATTTCTATGCAAGTCTAGATAGATATAGCGCATATCCTACCATTTAGCATTGTCTTGCTTCTAAATATGTATGATATTCGTATCTATAGTATGAACTCATAGTTTCAGTACCTAATAATATATAGAATCTACTTTATTGCTATATGAACTGGTTTGGGGTATGTTGTGTGATGTTTTTTATGCATAATCTATGCATATGTTGCTGTGTGTATCCTACAAGCATATCGCAATCCAATACCCACTGTGTTGGGCTATAACCCCATATCCTGTCTTCTACTACCTTAATTATGCCCCTCCAA
>Ga0075439_10236_pt1 | contig 13143 bp, 14 predicted proteins | sample MintriSingleCell_FD_74264 | JGI IMG/M metagenome (GOLD analysis project Ga0075439, IMG submission 74264) | Marine eukaryotic communities from Monterey Bay, USA to study complex ecological interactions - Minidiscus trioculatus JGI Plate_4_G5... | ecosystem: Environmental > Aquatic > Marine >... | reverse complement strand
AGGATGCCGATGTTACATGGATATTAGATTACAATGAGATACATTTGATTATACAGGCCAATCCTGACGGACGGCAGTGGGTTGAGAAAAATACTGACCCAAGCAAGACACATAGGAAGAATCGAAATGACTATCAATGTGACCCCGATAACTGGCGAATTGGAGTTGATTTGAATCGAAACTTCCCATTCAAGTGGAATGCCTGTGATGAAAGTGATAGGTGTAGTATGGGAGCATGCATGGGAACGTTATATCGTGGGCCATCGAAGAATAGTGAGCCAGGAAAGTCCGCGTTAGTATTGTTTTATATCTGAACTTGGTTCGCCTATATTTCATTGTCTTTGCAATCCACATGTACTAACTCTTCATACACTGTGAAACGCGTATCTTCTAGAGACAAAGGCAATCGTGAACTACGCCAAGTCCCTGTTTCCCAACTCAAACAGGAAGGGAAATTTGCAACAGTCCGAGGCTCAGATGAATACGCCATTCCCATTAACAAACGAAGGAGTATTCTTGGACATTCACAGTTTTGGAAATGAAGTAGGATGGGGGTGGGGATATACTAAAACACCTATGCCTAATGAAGATCAAGTAGGAGGTCTTGGTCGTAAGATGGCCAGTTTTGGGAACTGGGGTTACTGGAAAGGGTATTTATTTGATGGTGGAACTATTGACACAACCTATGGATGGTTTGGAGCTGCTTCGTTCTTCTTTGAATTAGGCACAAGGTTTTCTCAGCCATGTGAAGATTATCCACGTATTGTGAACGATGCTCTGCCGGCTCTAATGTATGCCGCCAAGGTATCTCGTTCTCCTTACATTACAAGCCTAGGACCAGACATACTCTGTACAACCATAACCTCTACCAATAAGAACGATGGACAGTATATTAACATCCAAATAGAAGCAAGTGACGACAAGCGTACCAATAATCAGAAAGATGAAGTTACTTTCAAAACGGGTAGACATTTTGTACGATTGATTGAGGTGTGGATCAATTGTCACCCTTACTCTGATGAATGTCAGCCAACAGTGAAGAGAAGTACTCCAAATGCAGGCAGATCAGCGACAATATCAGTACAGTTCAAAAGACCTAGTGGCGGAGGAAAGAAGACCATGTACATTAGAGCAAGAGATTCGAGTGGGACGTTCGGACCTGTCACGGCTAGATACTATTGAGTTTGATAGGGTATATGATAAAGTAATGTTTGATAGCATATAATGTCGATATAAAACGGACTTAACTTCTTAGCACTAGAATTATCCAGCACAAAGACGCCGCCTATTAAATGGGAGGGGAGTTTAGATATGTATGTAGGAGCTTAGTAGCAAGGAGGAAGGACATCACATAGAGGTATCCTTTTGTCATTGGTATCCGGTCTAACTTTTTCACAGGCCCTCTCGACTCTCGATCGACTCTCGATGAAGTGCCGACGATAGCTCAATACAATGATACAATGATGCCAAAGGAACTCCAAAGATGCATTCAAATCACAAACAAGAGAGCTCATACATAATCTGCCATAGCTAGCATTTGACGCCAAAAGTATACTAAAAGTCTAATCAACTCACTCTCGATACCAAACAACAACATAAAAATGATATCCAAACTTATATCTACCGTCATTCTTCTAATATGCCTGACAACGAACTCAGTTGACGCCGAGGATAATACAATATGTCAAGATGAATCATCATGTAGACAAAAGTTCAATGCACTTAATACAGGTGGATCATTCTACATCGATGTTAAAGACGGATCGTTTGGTTGCTTCACAAAACAAAACAATGGTTTCTGGGGAAGTGGCGGTAATGCTAATGATATATCAACAGCTAACTTACCGGGTGAACAAACTCGTTTATATTGCAATGATGTGGTAGATTCTACTACAACTCCAAATCCATCGGAATCGCCTACATATATGCCAACAACTTGGGATGATGATACGATTGTTACTTCGAATGAGGCAATGTCATTTACAAAGAATGAAGAAGAGACGAATGTTGCCAGTATACAGCGAGGAGTTACATTATTATCATATATGGTTGGTAGTTGTTTAATATTGACTGGTTTGCTGTAGTTGTAGTTGTGATATAGTCGGGTGTTCAAATAGTAGGTTGGAGAATACATCTAAAAGAAGAGATTAGATTGTTAAGAGTTGTTGCTCCTCGACGATCTGAGGAAAAGATTTAGAGATTAATACATATAGATAGGAAGTATATTCTACAAATAGTTTGAACTTTATGATTAAATATTAGATCTTCCCATGTGTCTCTAATAGTAACGATAATCCTTGTAAACCTTACGGGCAGCAACAGCGGAGTAGAACCCTAACCCTGTCAAGTAACTTTACATTATGTGTTATTCAACTCTCATGATATTAGTAGTAACGATACCTCTGGTCTTTATAGGCTGCAGCCGCTTCATCCCTCTGGTCACTCTTAATCTCTCCCAAGTATTCTTGATAGGATTGTAATGCTTTCATGTAATCGTCTTTTTTTACTTGTCCGTTTGAGTACATTTGTTTGATATTACTCAGAGAGTCCTTATACCCACTCTTTGCTGCAATCATAAAGTGTTTGAGTGTTCTGTCTATATTGCCAGCATTAATCTCCGTAAAGCCTAGATTGTGCCTCGCACTTGTACTCCCTCTCATGGCCGCTAGCTCCCAATAATGCTTAGACTTCTCCTCATCAACTTCTAATTTCCCACTACTATAGGCAAAGCCAATAGAAACATATGCTTCATCATGACCAAGCTCTCCTGCCCGATAATATAATTGTAATGCCTTGTCGTAATCTCGTGGAAAACCATACCTCCCTAAAAGTAGTACTTTCCAAAAGTGTGGATTGCTTCAGCATCACCGGTCTCCATTCTTTTGATTGTCCTTTTAAATATCTCCTCATCTGAAGTAGGAGCTGCAGTTCTACAAAACGGACAAACTTTCTCGATCACTTCATTGCCTTGGTTATCATATACGGGCGAATAGAAACATCCACCGCATATAACTTTTCCACAACACGTCATGTATCTCGTACCAGTGTCTAATATTGGTCTACGTACAAAACATAGACAGTCTTCTGGTGGCGGGGGTTGTTTGAATAGTTCTATATCGTGTAGCTTGGCTGCTTGCTTAGCAGCTTGTCTGATATGTTCCTCACAATCATTCTTATGTTTGTGTCGGTGCTTCTTTTTACATGCGGCGTTGCAATACTTTACTTGTTTGCATTTGTTGCATACATTACTGACATCATTACCCTCCTTGCCGCAGTTTGCACATACCGATAATACATCATTATCGTCCGTGCTCATATTGTGTAACATATCGTTTACCTCATATACACCATCATCATAATTTGATTTTGATGCACCGTCTTTGCAACTATCGGTTGTGCTCATCATTATATAAACTATCGGATGAGCTCATCAATATATATGTTTATTAGCGTATATCGCTACCACTTAATTTATATATCAATATAACTGTAAGTAATCGATATTACCTTATCACGCACCACTACATACAGAACGTATGTAGAAAGGGAGGGTGCAAAAGTATACTTTTTTGTAAAATCCTCTCTATTCAATGAATATCAATTTTACAGACTCAATACCACTAATAGAAACAGCGTTAAATAATGATCTAATCACAGTGTATACGTGAATATTGTTACTTGGTACCTAGAGAGTAGAGAGCAATAGTAATAGCATATCTACTTCTCATAACTTTTATGTATGTACTCTCATGGTAGCGGTATCCTAAAAGGAGGCTAGTAAGTGCAAAGGCTGTTGTTTATGTTCTCGCAATAGTCTAGAGTAGTTTCCGGAGAGGTACAGTCTAGAGTACTACATCTACTATTCTATAGTGGTCTACTATTGGCATTCTATCCTCGCAACAGGTTGTGGTACTTGGCTACCCATCTAACTAATCTCATACTTGTGTTTCCCATGATTAATGATGTCTCTAATAGTAATGACAATCCTTTCTAGCAGCAGCGGCTTCATCCCTCTGGGAACTCTTGATCTCACCCAAGTAAGTTTGATATAATTGTAATGCTTTCATGTAATCTTCTTTTTTTGCGAACCCACATGTGTACATCTGTTTGATAAACTTTAAAGATTGTTCATTTCCATCACTAGCTGCAATTATAAGATGTTTCAAAGCTCTATCAAAATTGCCTCCATTTGCCTCCAGCTTGCCTAAATTGTGCCTTGCCACTGTATCTCCTCCCATAGCTCCTAGCTCATAGTAATGTAAAGCCTTGTCTTTATCAACTTCTATTCCTCTACCTTCTTTATAAGCAAAACCAATATTGGTATAAGCTGCCGCGAAATCAAGTTTTGCAGCCCGATGCCAAAGTTCTAATGCCTTGTCCATATCATGCGGAAGAAACCCGCATAACAGATTCCCCCCATCGTGGTAACAGCATCCTAAATTGTATATCGCATGTGCATCACCGACCTCCATCCGTCTCTTGTACCTTTCATGTGAATCCTCCACTGTAATTATAGTAGGCGCTGGAGCTCTGCAATAAGGACATTTTTGAATATCATCTTTCTTCCCTTGGTTATCATAAACAGGTGCAAAGCCACAACCACTGCAAATAACTTTTCCACAACATGATTGATAACTACTCCCACTGGGGTATGACGGCATTCGAAGAAAACAGATTGGACAATCTTCGAATGGTGGCGGAGGTTGTTTGAATAGCTTTTCGTCGTGTAATTCAGCCGCACGCTCTGCAGCTTGTCTGACATGTTCTTCGCAATCTTTTTTATGTTTGTGTCGGTGCTTCTTCTTACATGCAGCGTTGCAATACTTCACCATCTTACATTTGTTGCATGTATTCGTAACATCACCACCTTCTTTACCACAATTGGCACACATATTGGATATACCATTATTGTTGTTATTATCTTCAGTACTCATTTCTTCTTCGTGTTGTACAAAAGTGATGTCGATGTACAAGATGTACTTTTTTAAATTCTCTCTAATTCAATTAATATCAATCTGACTTGAAAGTACTACTAATCGAAATAGTATTGAAAAATGGTCTAATCACTGTATTATTAGTATACCAACGTGAATATATTGTGATTGCTATTGAAACTCCTCTTATGTAAGATTTTCTTAATGGTGACGGTATCCTAAAAATTGATGGAATTGGCTCTCCGTCCTCCGTCCCTGCAAAAACACCAGTATGTCTATTATATTATATACTACTAGCTGCTCATTTAATAGTATATTATGCATGCATATCGGTGGTCGGTATTCAACAACTCACTTAAATCTAAATAAAAAACACCCTGAATAGTACAACAAAAAAATGACTGCTGCTATGGCGTCATAAGTAATCACTACGATTTAGCAGCATTAAAGGAGAGAAGTGGTGTGGCGACGACACCTCGGCTTTGGTAGAAGATTAATGATTAATTGAATTGGCCGACCATCAACAAAAATAGGAACCTACTTTATTTCTCCGATATTGCAATACAATAATACATATTATATTGCTTGTGATACGATTAGATTAGAATATATTTTAGAATAGAAACAATCACAATCATCAATCAAGCTCTATCTACAAAGAGTGGGTATATTATACATCTGTCACATCATCCCTTCGCATAACAAACACATATCCATATGTACTCAACATATGTTTCCTTCGTGCTTGGTTGTATGGTTGCCACTGGTGCTGCCCGTTCAATTGTTGCCAAGCTATTCTTCCAATTAGGGTTTGAAGCACCGTTATTCTTAACTCTATTATTTATATCTTGGTGGACAGGCATTGTCACTTGTTCCCTACAATATCTGGGTATACTTTTATAATAGCGGCAGTGGCAGCGGTGAAGAGTCATGCAATGCAGAAGGAGAGGAAGAGATGGGCAAATCTTCCACAGTTGAAATTGGCAGCAGTACCAGTACTCGGCTAAAACTTCATTCAGATGTAGACACTTCAACACGAACACAGCGTCTGCGCCAAAGTGTAGAGAAATCATCACGTATATTTGCACAATCTGTATTTACTGATGCACAGGAGTTGCAGTTGCAGTTAGAATCTGAAGATGAGGAAGAAGCTAGTCACCGGAGGTATTCTACTCAATCAACACCTAAACTACCCGCAAATCGAGGGATGTGTAAGGCAACAAGTGCCCCTTGCCATCTCAGCGGTATAACACGGCCAACTATTAGTGATGATGATAGCGGTAGCAATGGAATAATAAACGAAGAAGAAAAGGTAGAAGAAGGAGAGTGTAACACAAACATTGGGGAAAGTATTAAGAATCACGCAGCACCAAATAATAAGAGTCAAATAGTTCTTTGAATAAATCAGTTAGTATACATGGTCTCCCTTCCGAGTCGAGAACGGAAAAGTTAATCTCATGTATACCTTGGTATCTCAAGCCTATCATTCCGGCATTCTTCAACCTACTAAACTCTTGCATGCGTTGGACGAGTTAACTCTTTGTAGCTGCCTCGATTGCTGAAATGTTAATATCTGGCATGGAGCTTGTACTAAGTGTATTGGCAGCAAGATGTGTAAGAGGACGAAGAATTACATGTGTACGCTGGGTAGGCATAGGGGTCGTTACAGTGGGTATTATCTTGGTGGGGATATTTGATACAAGGAATGCTAATATTGCTTCTTAAGGTGATGATAGTGCTAATACAGACAGTCAGGAATCAACAGTAATGCTTGATCAAGTCATTGGTATCCTACTCATTCTTGGGCAGAGCATAATGTCAGTCTTTCAGGACATTGCGGAAGAAGTCTTTATGCATGAGGCTGCCTTTCCACCAGCTCTATTGGTTGGAATGGAAGGCTCATTTGGATTAATCATTGCACTGATATTGTACTTTCCTCTGGCACCCCTGTTTGGTGAGCAGCCATCAGCTGTACTTGAAGCTCTACAGAGCAATAGTAAGATCGTTGGTTTATCAATTGGATGAGCATTGTTGGTTACTGTTACCGGAGTGTTCAACATTGCTGCCACGGGTGTAACGTCTTCCATGACTAGAAATGTATGGAAGAACTTCCGTACAGCTCTGATTTGGATTGTAAGTTTGATCATCTTTTATGCCACGGGCAATCCAGAACTTGGTGAGGAATGGTTCGTGCCCGGATCGTTCTACATTTTGATAGGATTTACAGTAATGTTGGGTGGACTATGGAAAGGGTAGCAAGGCTTAACTAAACTCTAACTTAACCAATCTTATAGCGCTTCCCATAATAATGTCTCTAATAGTAACGACAATCCTCTCTGGTAGCAGCGGCTTTATCCCTCTGGGCACTCTTTATCTCGCCCAAGTAAACTTGATAGGATTGTAATGCTTTCATGTAATCTTCTTTAGTTGCATACCCATCTGAGTACAACTCTTTAATAGTGTCCAATGATTTATTATCTCCAGCTCGTACTGCAATCATGAAGTGTTTAAGTGCTCTATTCATATTGCCCGCCTTCTCTTCTATATTGCCTAGATTGTACCTTGCATTTACATCTCCTTCCATAGCCCCTAGCTCAAAGTAATAATTAGCCTTCTTTTTATTTCTTTCTACTCCTTCTCCGTGTTCATACGAGTAACCAACACTGCAATATGCTCTAGTAAGACCGAGCTCTGCCGCACGATGCCAGAGTTCAAATGCCTTATTATAATCTTGTCGAAAACCATTTGTCCCCTCATGGTAGCAACGCCCTAAGCTGAGCATTGCCTGTGCATCCCCTACTTCTATTCTCTTCTCCCCCCTTTTAACGCCCTCCTCATTTGATTCGGGCCATGGAGTTCTGCAAAAAGGACACTTTTCACTATCAACTTCGTTGCCTTGGTTGTCATAAATAGGAGCATAAGCACATCCATTACAAATAACTTTTCCACAACATGGCATGTATTTCCACCCTGAGTCAAGTGACGGTAAACGTACAAAGCAAATCGGACAATCTTCATTTATTATTGGTGGTTCTTTGAATAGCTTTTCGTCGTGTAATTCAGCTGCACGCTTGGCAGCTAGTCTGATATGTTCCTCACAATCTTGCTTATGTTTGTGTCTATGCTTCTTCTTACATGCTGCATTGCAATACTTCACCATCTTACACTTATTGCATACATTATTGACGTCATTACCTTCTCTACCGCAGTTGGCACATATTGATACAGTATCATTATCATTATCTTCAGCACTCATATTATTCTTTGTGTTGTAAAAGTGATGTGCACAAGATGTGTACTTTTTTAAATCCTCTCAACTCAATCAATATCAAACTAAGAACCTTGAGAGTGCCACTATTCGAAAGAACATTAAAAACTGATCTATATCCTATATTATTAGTATATTAACGTGAATATTGTGGACGGTATCAACACTAGACTTAATAGGTAGAGCCCTGCACTAGGGAGTGTCTTTAGGTTATGCGTAACTCAATTTTTTTTTACGGTCTCAAGTGGCGGTATCCTATATTATTCTCTCCCCTTCTTCTCTCCCCTCAATGAAATGCCGATGGTCTAACAACTCATGATAATGATGACGTCCACTGGGAAACAATCCTTCTACTCATCGTAAATAGAATATATCAAGCGTTGCAGCAACCTTATCAACACACTATTTATAAAAAAATGATATCTAAACTTTTATTCCTACTACTCTGTCTAATTGCAACAAACACAAACGCCGAGGATAATACAATATGTCAATCCGAAGCAGCATGTCGTACCAAATTCAATACACTAAACACAGGTGGATTATTTTATGTTGATGTGAAAGATGGACAATTTGGATGTGTCCTAAAAGGCTCCAATGGATTTTGGAACACTGGCGGTACAATTGAAGAACAGTCTACAGATGAATTGCCTGGTTCACAAGAACGATTGTTTTGTAATGATGATGATAATGACGAAGTGGTAACTACTACTACTGGTACTACTGTTGCTGCTACCACTACGGCTGCTAGTGAAGAAGAGGAGGATGAGGGTACAGAGACTCCTTCGTATTCACCAACTAAAGCAGATGAGCCTGAAGAAACAACCGATGCAAATGGTGATGCCAATGCAGCTACTATGAATGAAGATAAAAGTATTGCCAGTACACAACGATTATCAATAGTTGGTTTGGTTGGTTGTGTAGTATTAGCTGCTGGATTGTTGTAAAGTTAGAGGCGGTTTTGCTGAATGTTTGGGGATTGTTTGACGTATTGGAAAATGAAGGATTGTTTTATTGGGATGTTATTGCTTTGAGTTAAATTGTTTGGGGATTAAGTTTTGTATAAGTACGGAAAGATTGGGGAAATTGGATGGTTGTTATGTTATGTTGTTTATGTCAGGATATGTAGGAGGAGATTAGATTCATAGCATAAAAGGGAAGGGAATTCTATATTTAAGGAAGAGGGTTTGTACATCTAAAGAGTTTATGTTAATCAGGTATGACAATAGTTTCGTATACTTAAATAGACTATACCCCATATATCGGAGCTACAATGGGTCTAAAGTTCCATTCATCCTGAAGTAGATAGTTGTAGAACTAAATATAAGAGAGTCATTAGGTAATGTACATCTATAGCTTTTTATGGTATGACTAGTAGAGACACGACTTTAATGTATCTCTCCAATGCAAAAGATTAATCAATTCTATCTCTGGTTCAACTCGAAATTGATGATGTTGGTACTTCATAGTTTGTTATATACCTGCACGTAGACTTGTGGCTAAGCCAGTTTGCAGCCTGGCACCTCTCACTGCAATATTGATTGACTTTGCATCCACTGTTGTTGTTGGCAGTTGAAAGAGATGATTAGTGTTCATGATCATATGAGAGAAGAATGCATAACAATAACAATAGAGTAGTGAGACTCACCCGCAATCATTAGTGATGTTCGCGCAAATGTCTTGTTGCAAGTGAAACATACTCCAACCTTCTCTTCTTTCTTCTTTGCTTGTGCATACAACTGCTTCAAACAAGAACATGAGATTCTCTTTGTGTAAAAGCGTATAGCGTCTCTCCAACTGCCGCCATTGATATCTCTAATCTTTGGCAATACACTGTGAAAAACAGGATCAAAAGTATCAATGTTGCCTTTGTACTGTTCTAATAGCAATACCACGCCACAGATATTTATAGCTGACTCCGATCTGTTTAAAGTAGCATCTGTTCCGATGCTAAGTAGTATACCCCTCAATATCTTGCGATGGGATTCGTCATTGGTGACGACAGGAAATGACAGGAATAGATTTCTTACAAATTTGTGAAAGTTGAATTCGGCTTTCTTCCTCTCAAGGTCTATTTCAATGTATGCATTCATAAAGCCATTACTTGGGTGTCTAATTTAGTAGTAACACGTTAACCCTGTCCCTCACAGTAAGCACGTCCCTTAATTCCCTTCCTGTTCAGATGTGTCTTGATTCCGTGACAGAAGCAACATGTCGCCCAGGTGTATCCGCAGATCTCGTTAAGGAAAGTGACAAGGCTCTCCTTGATCATTTCTGCTGATTCGCCTTCCCTGTCACCTCCCTCAACCACATGGTCCATATGAATGCCCGTCTTGTGGTACCCTGAAACGTTGACAAAATCACTATCTGTAGGAAGGCAATGGGGGCTAGGGCATCGACCGCTAAGCTTCTTGATGATGCTGTATAAGACACCATTCACCAAATCAAGACGAGGCTGGTTGCGATTCTTGGCACACATCTTCTTCCAATGAGAGGCAGGCCATGTGACTAGATCCTCAAGTGCAAATCCAAAGTGTTGCCAAACCATCATCTCCAATGTGTCATATGAGAATGGTGTGAAGCCATGTCTACCAGACCATCCACCTCGAACATATGCATCCCAAAGGAAGGCTTGAAATGATGGCATATTGAAGACATCTCTTGCCGACTTGGACTCGAATCCAACAGGATAGTCCAATTGGCAAATGTATGACGAAGATTCAAGATCCCATGTCCTTGTGGTACCAAAGTCGTGACAGAAGAAACACCGCAATTGGCACTTCTTCATCTCATCTCTCAACTCGGGAATAGTCTTTTTCGCTGCCACATCGCTCGGATTATCATCCTTATCTCGTGTATGGTCACCATGCCAGCCATACAATTGAGAAGGTAGAGGATACGACGAGATCAATCGAAAACAGAAGCCACAGCCGGGATCTAGTCGCTTGAGGATACGGTAGGCAAGAGTTCCAACTTTCGCAATTCGACCATTGTTCTGCTTCCACTCTGGCTCTTCCCAATCAGCAATCTCTTCCCACTTGAGTCCAGTATCATCTTGGACTCTCTTCTTGAAGACTGCAAAGGTACAATCCAACTTCGTCTTGTAATCTTTATCGGATCGCTTGTCCTCCATGAATGTCCACAAGCCATCCAGCTCGTCGACCTTGTTGAGGAACTCCTGCTTCTTCTTCTCGTAGGCCCGAATCTGTGTGTAAGTATACGAGGGGAGTAGAGTATGTGAAGTTTGTTCGTATGATATATTAAAGCAAGACGAACATATACAAAGCATAACATACCTTCTTGTGAGTCAAAGCTAAGTCAAGTCCCCTCATCTGATAAGCTACTCGCTTCCTCCGAGCAATCTCCTTCTTGGTACGGTCTATATCCTCCTGCTTGCCCTCAAATGCACTGTATCCGTCGAAGTCAACATGATTATGGACAGACGAGACATATCCCGATTCGGTCTGAAACCGAGAAGCATCACTACCATCTATCCTTTGGCTAACATTGAATGCGTTGGCAATATCTTTGATAAGACTCTTCTTTCGACTGCCGATAGCAACTTTGCTCTTCAATCCATCAATAAGGTATTCAGGCCTGAGATTCGTGTCATCATAGATCATATTGAACACTGGATTACCCGCACAAACGTCTAATCCATCATCAGACTCGTCATCCTCAGATGAATCAGAACCATCATTCTCGCCAGCTGACTCAGCCCCATTCATCCCTTCGTCGTCTTGCTCCTCCCAACACAAGACTATATCGCCGACAGCATCATCATCATCCTCATCAATAACAAGACTATTCAACACAGCATCCACCCTTGGGGAACAACTTCTCGTATGAATGATCACCAGACGATATGAAGCCGACAGGAAGCATGCTCGTCTTGTTTTTCAGGTGGAATAGCTTGAAGAGCGCTTCAGCAACATCTGAGCAGTGCATGTCTGTGTAATCCATAACCGATCCATTCCGGACGATGCAGATTTGATCGTTGTATTCTTCAAAGAGCTGCCGTGAAAGTATCTAAGACGATTAACAAAATGTAAGACTTGAATGATTGATATATATATGACGGCATTAATCTCAAACCAAACAAGAACAAAACTTACTCGGCAATGGTTTCCATGTAAACCTTTATGTTCATATCTGAACTGCTCATATGAAAACACTAGAAACTTGAGTAGCTCTGGCTGATCACGAAGTGACTTTAATACATAATCAAGATCAAATATCAACTTGCCACGAGATGTATCCGATCGACCTTCGGAAGTTCCTGTGTCTCTCACCGCTATTTCATCAGGTGCCTTAGTATCATCTCCTCTCACCGCCGCCTCCGTCTCCATCTCAATAGCATCCGACGAATTAGCCACCTCCTTAGACTTCTCCTCGGTCGGCATCTCTTCTTCGCCGCCACTACTTCCATCTTCCACACCATCATCATCCTTGGCATCGTCCATCTTCTCATCATCATCCTTGTCCACCATCTCCTTGTCAGACTCGGCGGCAGGATGCTCTTCATCCTCGTCAATCATCTCCTTGTCAGACTCGGCGGCAGGAGGCTCTTCATCATCTTCATCCTTGTCATCCTCGTCATCCTTTCTACCGGCAGATTCCTTCTCGAACTGCTCACGTTCCTTCTTGAGCTGCTTACTTTTCTCCTCGAACTCAGCAGTCTTCTTGTCGAGCTCTTTACATTCACGAATATAATCGTCCCTGAAGAATTTTTGTGCTTGAGCCAGATCCTTGGCTTGAGCCTCCAGCCAAGCCAAGGAGTCACGTGCCTTACTCTGTATATGAGAAACCCACGTAATGGCCTCGGCCTTAACTCGTTCGATCTCTTGTTTGACAACACGTACCTATGATGTGAATAAGTTACATGGGTATGATACAACGATGAGATATGGGACATACATCAACATTTAAACACGGCATAAT
>Ga0075439_15998_pt1 | contig 13154 bp, 15 predicted proteins | sample MintriSingleCell_FD_74264 | JGI IMG/M metagenome (GOLD analysis project Ga0075439, IMG submission 74264) | Marine eukaryotic communities from Monterey Bay, USA to study complex ecological interactions - Minidiscus trioculatus JGI Plate_4_G5... | ecosystem: Environmental > Aquatic > Marine >... | reverse complement strand
GCGGAGTCTTAGGTCTCTACAACTGCGTAACATCCAGCCCCAGGTAGGTATCCTAGATATCTATCTACTAACTAACTATCTAACTTTGATAACCGTACTTCTTCTGTATGAACAATATGAAGTTATTAAAGGTGTGTGTGTAACGGCACCACCGAAGAACCATCCCCTGCTGCTGCATGGTTCGCTACAGACAGCCACCTGGACAGGAAATCATTGCTAAGAGCGTCAAGATGGCTCCAATATCATTCCTGCCACTTAGTGTGAGGATATTCTCAGCCTCAGCTAATGGTATGAAACATCCCACTACTTCTTGATTCTTCACATATTAACCTAAACTACTACTCCTTGGAGAAACCAATGGGGGGCCCTGAGCACAACGGATGCCCCCACAAGAATCTCGCTCAACAAGATACGAGTTCTAAAGTACCACCGGTGATTGATAATACCAATATTTATACCAATAATAATATTGAAACTAACACCAATTAATACCAATCTAACTACCATTGAGATATTCCAGCTTGAACATATACCATCCGTATCTATGTCCCTCCTCAAAGCTATCCAATCCCTCCGGTAGTGGTGGAACTTCTTTCCCCTCTTCACTACTTAATTATTAATCACTATCTAGTAACGATAACAAACCAAGCGGTGATACCTACTTGTATCGAGTCTAATATCTACAACCATTTGCATCCGCAGGATATGCTCCTGGTTAAGACGGCCCAATTTTACCAACCTGATCCATGTAGTATAGACTACTCATATTGATACTACCATGTGGATACTAATCTATCCAATCAATCAGTGATAACTAAATGCTAATTCAACAGAGGTATTAACACCTCTCTTCGGTAGTTGTTTCACATTCTTACTAACCAATCATGACCAATGTTACCCGTGCTATCTTGGCCATACACAGTGTTGAATACTTAGATGAAGTAAAAAGAAGAAGGCATTTAATTGACATCAGGTGTTGTCAGCCTATACGGTGTCCCTTCTTCTTTACTGGAGATGCCTGCAGTGCACGATCAATAGTATTAATACGCGTGCCTTGCTTTCCTACGGTGTATTGCAGTAATTGTAACGCGTTGCAATTTGGTGTAATCTACCACAGCCTCACCCATCATCGCCAGTACCTCAACAATATAATCAACTATCCGATAGAGTACAAAAATCCCTACTACATCATCGACCACGATACCTGCTGTATTATTAACAATATATACAATTCCCCATCAACAGATAATCACGGCCGGCCCCCTTTTATAAGCCGAAGAAGACTTATGTCAAAGCTATATTGACCACCTTATATATACAACCACCCATCTATGCCATATTAATATTGATGCAGCCCTCAATAGAAAATGGTGAATAGACGATGGAGTGCGGGTGTGCACTTATCCGAGTTCGTAGACCACTAGATGTATGTGCATATGATTGATGACATCACATGAGACGAGATTAATACCATCGTGTAGGCTCCGGCGACGATGGCACTTCTACTCAATACACGTCACACAAACAAATATCCGAAGTACGCACCCTAGGTGACTCTGCTGCACTGAAACGCCGAACAGTACAGGAGAGGATTGTTCCGATGCTGGTTGAGCGGAGATAGACGACGAGGAATCACCCATGAGGAATAACCAAAATGACGGCGCAAACCGAAATCATCATCAGTATCCCCTTTAACCCACCTACTATTGCCGTGCACAATTAATGACGATAGGATCTTAAGCTCTACAAAACCCATCAAGCAAAGTAACCTACATTGATGGGCCGCCATTGAGAGAGGCTCGACAATCACACAGAACAATGGCAATACAACAAAGAGTTCTCGCAGAATCAACCGCACGTGATCAACCGCGTCAAGTTTATTCCTTCCTTCAAGAACTACTTCGAACAGTATCATGTGTGAAGCTGGTATCCTAGTTCTATCTCTATCTATCTCTGTATCCGCAGACATCTCAGGAGTCTCATATCCCGCCGTAATATAATCTGAATCTTACTAAGTAAATCCGACAAGTAATTCCTATGGAACATGGTCTAATACGCAGTATTTGTGTCACCCAATTAAGTTGGGGGCATACTCCAAACAGGTTGGATATGCATACTACAATCCGATAATGTGAAGATGTGATATACTCTGCACGTTGGATGATGGATAGTACTCTCATCCCATTGATATATATAATCCAATACATTGATTGTATCCACTACTGCATCAAAACAACAGTACTCCGCAGCATATAACGCTTTCAGACTTGCTCCGATTTTGTTCTTAACTTGTCAAGTATACTAATACTACTACGAGTCCACCACCAAGGTAAACACTACTGGATGCGCTGACAGTCTGGTCATTACGATCTAAGTTATACCCGACCATTTCTATCCACCTAGATGAGACAGTGGCCACATTATGAGAGTGAGGCATATAGTTTTCATTTCTGGTATCCTCCGCCTCATAGTAGGTATCTTATAGGCCGGAGTTTGATAGTTTTTTCAATGACATAAAGAAGCATATCAACTCTCCCTATTATGCTACTGCAATGCGCCCTTTACCCACTACTGGAGAAATAGGCCGCAACGTAGATTATCTAATACAACCAGCGACAATGGAAAGGCCACCGTAAGTTTTGAGTAGCGTAGATGTTGTATTCTCTTTGCCGACTCACATAATTTTTTCATCACTGAACACACCCAACATAATACAGAAGCGTATGTTATTCCACACTAACATCAATTCTAGCAGCCACAGCCTTCTTGCTATGCTGGGCTTCGGAATTTGGATGTAACTTTATTTCCTTTACATCAACGGCAGGTAATTTCACTGAGCCTGTTAAAGTTAGTTTCGGCATATGGAGTTACCAATTTTGGACCATCGCGACATCTGTTGGTGGTAGTGTTATATTCGAGACATGTCATCGATACCCGTCTAGTGTAGATATTGATGGTGCCTGGAAGGCGGCTAGAGCATTCTCAACTTGTGAGTTATATGTGATAATTTCATTGCAAATCTTTAAACTCATCTCATATAATCTGACCTGATCACTGATCTATTTTCATTTAAGTGGCTATAATCTTCGGTGGTGTATTTCTCTTTGCAAACCTCATCTCGGCATGTGTATCACCATTACGTAAAACATCAAAGTTAGAAGCACCAATCTTCGTTCTTTCGGCATTATTTCAAGGATTGTCATTATTACTATTGAATAGTGCATTATGTAATGATAATACACTCATTGCACAGTTACAACAGGATGCGGCCAACTTGGGTAACAATGGACTAGAATTTTCAGATAGTTGTTCTATTTCCACCGGTGCCAATTGTACAATCGCAGCGATGGTGTTCTGGCTAGTGGCGGCAATTACTTCTAGACAGGGTGTTGTTACTGAAAAGTTGGAAGAGGAAAGGTCTGAAACAACTGAACCACTTATTCCAGGAGAGAATCTATAAAAGAAGCTGTGAGATGTGGTTATAAGAATCGAGTTGAGTGATAGAAGCAGTGTAGATACGATACAGATAGAGAATGATGTAACTATGAGGTGATTAGAATTAGAGAGTGAATGAAGCAAGAGACCGAACCTAGCCTTAAAGGAATTAGAATTGTACTAGACTACTTACTATAGACTGTGCTCATACTTGAGTTCAATTCATTATTATACATTATCACTGATTCTGAAGAGCCGAAGCGGCGGCAACTCCAGATGAATCACCAACAATTTGAGAAACACACTTCCACTTTCCATGAAAATCAGACTTGAATAGCTTTACAATCCCTCCATCACCCGAAGCAGCGAGTACTGTCCCCGTTACATTCCAACTAACACGCCATGCTTGGCTTTGATCCAATAGTTCAGTTGATTCATATGTTAATCCATTTGGACCTCTTTTCACTCTGTGTACTTTTAATTGATTGTCTTTCCCACACGATGCGATAAGATCTGTTTATGTTTGTAAAGAGGGGAAAGGAAAACGAGGCAGACGATTAGACATCAACTATTTCGTGCATATCTTATGCACACTTTCCCTAACACACTTACGGAATGATCTGCCAACATTTGGAGCCCAAGCAACATCCAATACCCCTCGTGGTACACCGCTACTAGGATCTGCATGACCTGGTAAACGAATACAATTCCATGATCGTTGTGTATCATTATACCTGTAGATAGATACACGTCCAGATGATAACCCTACAACAAGTGTAGCAGGCTCAAATCGGCCGGTACACCACGACAAAGATGAGACACCCATATTTTCATTTGATGATGAGGAATTACCATCCGGTGATGAGTTACTACTACTCCCTCCACCATCATTATCGGGCTCAATCTCCGCTTCCAGCTTCCAATGGTTCAAATTCATTGTGTCTAATGCCTCGTATATCCGAACAATACCATCGGCACTATCAGATGCAAGACGTAGTCCCAAATGACGAGGGGCAAATTCAACACAGGTTACCGCACGTCGGGCATCTGATAATGTAGCCTTTGATGCCCATCGAGATGTTGCGTTATTATTATCCCCTGATACTTGCTGTTGTTGTGATGTTGTATCCAAGAAACCATCCGCTGACCTTTCTGGAGTTGCTAATGATTTGAAACCGCCTTCACGCTCCTCCCATACAACCACACTATGATCTTAACATATGTAAAACATAGATGTATATAAAGAAGTGAGTGAGATAATGCATCAGACAAACAAACACGCATCTCATCATTCAACAATACACACACAATACAACAACTTACCAGCACCAGCAGTAGCAATTAACTGTCCAAACTCAGGATGTGCCCAACTTAAACATTGTACTGGTCCACGTGCGGCAGTGAATATACCCTGACTACTCCACATTCCATCATTATTATTTAAATTCCATACTCTAACGGTACGATCACCTGACGATGTTGCAAATCTTCGTCCGTAGTAATCAAATGACATGGATAATACATAGTCTAGATGGTTGTGTGATAGGGTTTGTGTAGTTTTATTATTGTTGTTATTAGTTTGTTGTTCATTGGTGTTGTTATTGGTATTAGTATTGTTGAGTAATTTGAGTGGTTTAGTTGCTGTTGATGGTGTTGTACTCATGATGTAGATATTATATTATTTATACTTAAGATGTTTGATATCTTCAATATTGCAATATTGAATATGCTTCACAAGTTATGTGTTTTGATGTTAACTACTTGATGATGTGTTGATTTTGATTTGTATATAAAAGATGAAGATCTCTAAAAATCACTACCCGATTCTTTCCCCTATACAGTGTATGATTTCGTCAATGTTCTACCGTATAGATATTGATTTAAGATGGAATATGTACCTCTAGAGAGCACTCTTGACACCTTTACTCTAGCACCGAGCGAGTAGTGAGCGCAGCGGCCGGTAGCCGGGACATTATGGTTTGGTACTGTCCGTCGTCAGTCCAATCACAAATTTTCTCATTTTTTGGTGCACCGTAGACCGTGCGTAACCGTCATAGGTGCAACAACATTACAATTGCAATACAACAACAATAACAATGCCACTAATCACCCGTATATCAAGTCTAGACTGGCCATCCGATGATGAGCTAGAAGAAACAACAATCCAATGTGCCGGTTCATCATACTTAGCATATGATTCTAGACTATTAAACAAACGCACCTTTTATCATAATTCAAGTTATCATCAAATTAACAACAAAGAGGATGATGAAGCCAATGTTGACGACCCAACTACAGCAGGTAAAACTAAAAAGGAGTATGATCTGCTATCATTATCCGAACGTAAATTGAACAAATTAACATACTATCAGGTATTATCACGCAGTCTACCACTCCACGCCACCACCGAAGAAATACGTAAAGCATACCATCGTGCCTGCCTAAAATACCATCCAGATAAAACAGGCCGCGGAGAAGAAGATTCAGTATTCCTACTAGTTAAAGCTGCATTTGATACGTTATGTGATCCAATGAAACGACGTTCGTATGATTCCACTGTTGATTTTGATGATAGTATCCCTAAGGAAGGTGAGGGTAATACTGTCGAGACATTTTATGAAGTGTATGGACCAGTGTTTGAAAGGAATTTACGGTTTGCTAGTTTTAATGATCCTGCTAAGTTGTTAAATACTAAGGAAGGTGGCGGTGATGATGGTACTACGCCAAAGAAGAAGGGTAAGAATAAAAAGAAAAAAGGAAGTGGAAGTGGAGATAATAAAAAGGCAAAGAATAATAATACACCACCACCACCATTTGGTGATGATAACACCCCATTGTCACAGGTACATGCATTTTATGACTTTTGGACCCATTTCGATTCATGGCGTGACTTTTCATTAAAGGCAGAGAAAGAGACAGATCATAATTTGGAATCAGCCGATTCACGTGATGAGAAACGTTGGATGAAGTCAGAGATTGATAGAAAGATGAAGAAAATGAAGAAGGATGAGGTGGCACGTGTTGGGCTATTGGTTGAGCGTGCTAGTAAGTTTTGTTCATATCATTTGTGTATATCATGTGTTCATAGTGACAGTTGTTTATATCTCGTGTTCATATCATATGCACACGTTAAAGTCACGACCATCTAACCCCAACAATACATTCCAACTCTATAACTACACACAGTGGCAGCAGATCCAAGGTTAAAACGTGAGAAGAACCGGGCGGCAAATGAAAAGAAACAAAAGGAAGAGGAAAAGAAAAAAGCACAGGAGGAAAAGGCCGAGAAGGAACGGTTAGAAAGGGAACAGATGGAGGCTGAGTTGGCTAAGAAGAAGGCAGCGGAAGGTATATCTTTGTGCACATGATATGTTCATCAGTCTCATGTACTGATGTTTCAACTACTCGTATACTCATCCCATATATCATTTAATACTCACTATTCAAACTACTTTTAGAATCTCAAAAGAAGGATGCCAAGAAGGTCAAGGAACAACAGAAGAAGCAACTTCGTAAGGCTAAGCAGCTATTTCGTAAGTTGACAATGGCTGCCTATCAAGCTGCCAATCCGAACGATAGCTCTATTGGAAATGATGCAGTTTGGGATGATTTAGAGAAGATGAACGATGATATTGAACTATTATGTGATAAACTATCCGTGATGGAACTTACTTCTCTCAACGATATCCTTGGAGGTCCCGAAGCCGTCGAGGAAGGCAGTAACACAACCGTTTGTGTCTCGGCCTTGAGTGAAGTGAAACAATGTGCAACAGAAACTGCCGCCGGTGCGGAAAAGGCTTCCTTACTTGCTATTCAAAAGCGTAATGATGCTCGGAAGTTAGCCGATGATAAGGCACGTGAAGCAAAGGCGGCTAAAGCTGCTGCTCCGTGGACTAAGGAGGAACTGTCAGCTCTTGCTAAGGCAGTGAAGAAATATCCATGTGGCGGTGGTAATCGTTGGGAGGCCATTGCCACGTTCATTAATAACTTGACAAAGGCGGCTGAGCCTAGGACAAAGGAGGAGTGTGTTGAGAAGTATAATCAAATCGCGTCTGCTGCTGCCCCACCATCAGCCACTCCTGCTGCCGCTGCTCCGTCTACTGAAGATGTTGGTGATGATACTCCAAAGGAATGGACCGAGGAAGAGGACTTGCTTCTGCAAGAGATGCTTAAGCAACATCCAGCTTCTATGGATAAGAATGAGCGTTGGAAGTTGATTGCCAAAGGAGTGCCAGGCAAGACAAAGAAGGAATGTGTTCAACGATTTAAAGACATTCGAGAGGCTGTCCGTAAGGGAAAGAACTAGATTGAGATTGACATGGTGGAAGTAGATGTGATGTGAGAAGAGTTGATGGTGTTATAATAATCTTAAGTTAGAAAGTACCGCCATCTGATAAAAGAGCCTCATCCCATGCCTTGGCAACTGAATTTGTACCAACTAATTCTACTGCCCATAGTTCAAATAGATGAAGAGCAACCAGAAGAGCAATTCCTGTTCCATCTTGATCATCTCCTTCGACATCTCCTTGTATAAGGAGATGAAAATCTGGTATTATCTTCTCTATACAAGTGTTTATTGTTTGAATCTGTTCATTGGTTAATGCGTGCTGAACTTGTTTGCTCGTTGTATCACTATCACCGATCATAATGTTAAACGGAGCATATCGAGCTTCTAACAAGTATGTTTGTATAAAGTCCATCTCTTTTCCGGTAGTAATTTCATCAATGTCTAACTTTTGTAAAAGTGTAATACCAAGTGCTCTTAGAATGGCTGGTACTTGATCTTTATTTATACTTCTTCCCATTGGATTACTTGCCTTTTGAAAGATTTGTTGTGCAATCATCATTTGTTTTGATAGAGAGAAACTATTAAGTGACACCGAAGATTCTTCTCTATCATAAATATCACTTCTATAACCGTTCTCAACATGATGGAACCAAAACGCTGGTATTTGGAGGGCATCTCCTGGCTGTAAAGTAACATCTAATGCAGGTTGTGGTATGTGCTGATAGTAATGTGGAAATCTATTAATCATATCATCATTCTTGTTGTGTTTTTGAGTATCATAATCAAAATCAACCTGACTCTTTCTTGCCTTTGGATGATTATCAGGAAAAACATGCAAGTTATATACACCCATACTTGGTGGATAACATCTAATTCGCTTAGTGCCATATAGCTGTACTATTATATTGTTTGCAACATCATAATGGCATTGTGTTCCAGAACCAGATGTACCCATCCTGGAGATAAAGTTTGTGAGAAAACGAGCTTTGTATGATTAAATAACTATAGAAATGGACATACCATAAACTGGGACCTCTAGGGTCAAGTAATACTTCATCTTCTATATCTTTGTGTAGCTGTTTGTACCATTTAAATTCTTCATTCAGCAGATTAGTAGTCGTTTTCATTGCCGATATAGGCTGTGTCCAGTAGTAATGGTAATCATTATTAGTACTCCTGTTAGACGAGAGTAACCGAGCCAATTCATTGGGAGGTACAGTAATTGTAGGGGTATCTTGAATACCCTCTTCATACATGAAGAATCGTTCCGTTGATCGTTTCACACTTAGTAATGAGGATGGTTGCAATTGCTTGAGTATATTTTGTGGTGAATATCGATTACTATTGATTCTAACATTAGAAAGTATGTTTCGAGTAATCGCATCATTAATTAACCGAGGGAATGGCATAGTTTATAACTTGGAGAATACTGTCTCTAGAAACCTATTCCTCTGATATAAACCACAAGAGATATGAATACACGTATATTTTTGTGCATATGATATGCTCACTTTTTTAGCTTGTCTTGTTTATCAATTGATCTACAACCACAAACAATCTGACAAAGATAAAATGTAGTAGTGCTTGATTTGTGATATGAGTAGTTGTTGTATAAGTATATGCAGCTGCTCATCATATAATTTCTAATAACTATTACTCAATAAATATTACTAATCGTTCCATGAGACTACCACGGTTGAAAAGAGCGTTAAAAACTGGTCTAGATGATATGTCTACAGTTTATGAAGTAATATATTTCAGTACCACCGAGCGTTGCAAGTTGTGTATTATGTATGATGTTTACACTTAGAAATTTGCCGAGGTGGCCGACGAGTGAAGTAGATACCGGCCCTCTGAAAAAAGGATACGGTATCTTTTTTGTAGAGGAAATAGGAAACCCCCATACTTCAGTGACAATAAATTTCCCTTGCCGAGATGTTATTACTACGCCATCATCGTCTATTAACGGCGAGATATTTTGATAATATATCAAAACGACGGAGCTTCTCATTGTATCATAACCATCGTCATATGACATCAGAATCAAAAGTTAAAGAGAACAACATCAACTCGGCCTCTATACTTCTACTTCTACTACTTCTGCAAAGAAACATATCAAACCAACTATCTTATCAGCAACATTACTATCTCTAGCTGACACCGTTGGGGCAGTTGGTGGTGGTTTCAGTGCAGGTGAAGTGTTTACTTTCTAAATATATCTCTGATATAATATACAGTTCTTCATATTGCAACATCATTTTACTCATGTGCACATGTGTTTATATATTGCAATCATTTACTCAATATACACTTCATTTTCTTTTTATATACACAGCAATAGTTATGGCACAGAAGACAACAGGATTAAGTACAGAAGCTGCGGCATATAGTACTAGTTTAGGATTATTACCGCTTTGTTTGGGTTATACAATATATGGCTTGCTCGAAGATGATGCCAAAGAGAACAACTCGTCTGACGATGACGAAACAACAACAAACAATAGTAGTGACATGATGAACAGTCAAGTTTATTGGCCAGGTGCCTTGGCATTTGCCACAACAGCAACAATAGTAGGAAAGGGAAGTAGATTACTTATCGGTTTATGGTCACCATTACCCACTGGGGTCAAATTAGATGCTAGGTTATTACAAACTCATCCTATACTAAGAATGTCATCCAATGGGTATGCTAGCTTTAGTAGGAGGAGGATTAAAGCTCGTGGGATCAGTCAGAGGGTTGAAGAAGCTTCTCTGACTGATGCCTCACTGGCGCAATAACAGTCATCAAAAGAAATCACACTCTCCATACAAACCTCCTGAGCTTTGTTTTGGTTATACTATACATGGCTTGCTTAAGATACCTGACGACGAAACAACAAACAACAATAAGTAGTGATATGAACAGTCAAGTGTATTGGCCAGGTGCCTTGGCATTTGCCACAACAGCAACAATAGTAGGAAAGGAAAGTAGATTACTAATCGGTTTGTGGTTACTATTTCAAAGTGGGTTTGTATTGATGGTAGGAGTATTGGTATGCTTTGAAGTAGTAACTTGTTGTTTGTTAGTGCGTTACTAACATCGGATTGTGTATTTGATTCAAATTCAAGGGTGTATTCCCCAACAACGGGACTGCTCTGTTTCTTTTTCCACCTTTCCAACTTTTACAATTCGGGCAGCGTTTTGCTGTGTGTTTATCTTACTGCATTTGCTACATTCCCATTCTAATTCGTTGTTACAACTACCCTCATTAGAAGTAGACTTTGTTTCTTGTTTTTGTATGAAATGCATACCAATGAGGATTGCAAATGCAAATGTAGTTGCCAATGCCAATATAATCGACATGGTTGCCTCGATGGTCTGTGATGAGTTACTAATATTGCTCATGGTTCACCTAACTGATATCGTCATCGTCTACTGGAGTGTAGGTATGTTCATATTAGGTACTATGTATTACTATCAATCACATCAACACTGAAATTATGGTGGAGGATTAGTGATTAAAAGTTTAGGGGTTTTGAAAAATGGCCAGAAGTTTCGGGGGTAAACTTCATAAACTTCACTTTCAAAAGTTTCATAGGTGTGGATATATACTGGATATATACGGATATATACATCCATATATATGAGTTTTGTACCCAAATAACTAAGTAATGTACAGATATTGGGTACTTTGGTTTAAAAGTTTCTAGATTTTAAAAAGGGTCAGAAGTTTAGTACCAAATTTATGGAAAGTTTCATGCTTAGAAACTTACACTTTAGAAACTTTTAATCACTATGGAGGATACCAACGCCAACTGCAGAGTGTTTTGTAAGAGATGAGTCTATCCAAATAACTTTATCTATATCTGTTCCCATTGCATATATATATGCTATGTAGATTACGACGTTTTAGTCGATTGATATTACATTCTGTAGGTATTAATTGGAGGTGCTTGATATCAAATGGTGATGGTCTCGAGACATTCTCAAAGTCACGTTTCACGGCTAGAGCTTTCACGTCACGAAATTCATCACACTCCTCCCCAATGAAAAAATGACTTTTGCATGAAGAATTAGGCCGATAGCCGCCTATTGCAACTGATATATCCAAACAAATAATCAACAATGAAGCGTCCAAGATCATCTATAACAACTCTATCACTAGTTGCAACTATCGCTTTATCACCATACACACTTGATATATCATTAGCAGCCCTACATCGGAATGGAGTTGAATACGATGAAAATGACTCTACTCTACTATCATCAGCTACATAACATTGCATCATAATCCAGACGGCAGTACACCATTGAAGAAGACATCACTAATTGTTAATTTATCAACATCGACACATCCTCGTGCTTCTTCTTCATCATCATCAACATCAAATAATAATAACAAATTAAAACATAGAACAGTCGATACATCCTACACACCCCAAATACCACTAATCGGTATAGGCGTGGGTAACATTCCACATAATCGTATACCCTACATATTAGCCTCTGCAACATTACCACCATCTAAAAAGAAGGGTGAATTGAATTTCTATGGTGAGGCATTGAATTATCGATTAATTGATACGAGTCATACTGATTCAGCGTTGGAGGTATTAGTTGGACGGTCATTAAGTCGTCTTTCCAGTAGCCCCTCTAAGAATAATTCACCTGCGAGTATTGGAGATGATAATAGTAGTAATAGTAATGTATATCATGTAATGATTAAGATATGGCATACTCACTTAGGGTATGAACGAACTATGCTATCGGTACAAGATTCTCTATCGGATATATTACCCGAGAAGAAGGATACTACTAATAATAATAAGAAGGGACTACCTTCCTCTTCTAGTACCAAGTTAAATGATTCAGAAGGAGGACCAGATATACGTATCCATGCCATACTGCAATATCCACGATGTTATAATGAATTATTCACATCTAATTCTTATCTATCATCACCAAATTTTCCAATTAAATATACATCCTGTCAAGAAGAGGAAGATGCGTTAGATGAAAATACAAAACAAATCTCAGGAACTAGTCCATTATTAGATAAAGAAAATGCATGGAAACGAAGTTATCGTGCCCTTGAAGAATTATACCATCACGGCACCATAGAATCAATAGGCATTAGTAACTTTGGTCCATCTGACCTTGAAGAATTATTTGACTTAGCTACCGTAGGTCCACACATCTATCAGGGCTCATTACGTACATTACTAAGTCAAAATGAAATGATTGAAATGTTAGTAAAACATGGTGTACATTATCAATGTTATGATGTTGCCTCAACAATCATGAATGGTAAGGAGAAAGCACATGGTGCATATCAAAAGTTGGAGAGGTTGGGTGCCAAGCATAACGGGGGGAGTAGTGATGAAAGTTCATATGGCTATTCACCTGTTCAGGTTGTTTTGGGTTGGTTGGTACATCATCGTGGTGTGGGTG